>Ga0306864_1001145_pt1 | contig 11111 bp, 10 predicted proteins | sample AntRauTorckE5430_FD_190448 | JGI IMG/M metagenome (GOLD analysis project Ga0306864, IMG submission 190448) | Saline lake microbial communities from Rauer Islands, Antarctica - Metagenome Torckler E5 #430 (v2) (version 2) | ecosystem: Environmental > Aquatic > Non-marine Saline and Alkaline >...
GACAATTTCTGCAAAATTCGAATAAATTGAGATTTTCGTAACGGCTGTCTTTAGCTGCCGCAAGGATTTTGAGACTTTTCGGAAGCTAAAGTAGCCGCTACGTGCAGAAATTGTCAAAGAGCCTTAATTTTAATTATACAAGTCTGCGCTTTTGTCATCTTTCGAATGTTCCGTGACTACCTTTATGGGACAAACTTTTTTATTAAAAGTAAAAAAAAATTGATGCTCCAGCTTTCAGGTATGAATTGCGAAACAGTTTCCCCTGAAAAAGCCTATGCCGAAATCTCAGTGTGGGATACCAAAGTAAAAGTCCTCAAAGCGCTTGAAAATCAATATAAACTTAGTTATTGGCGAGCCTGTTTAATAGGGGCTACCCGTCAATATTTCAAATAATTATATCGTCTATTAAAATAATAAATATGAGAAAAAACGATTTATTAATTTTATTAATGTTGCTAATTGCGGCAACTGGTTACGGACAAGTTACCGATAATCCTTTAGCAAATGTGAGTTTGGATTATGCCAAATATAACTTGAATACAAGTAATGTTCCTGAAAAGTGGGAAGATGGTATGCGGACGGATGGCGGAAAAGGGAGTTATGAATGGTGGTATTTTGATAGTCATTTAGACGATGGCTCTACGGTCGTGATGATATTTTACACCAAACCGTTTGTAAACTTGAATAAGGATTTAACACCTTTTATTACCATGGAAATTGATAGACCTGATGGAACATCTATCAAAAAACGGTATTTTGGAGCGGTCGAGGAGTTTAGCGGTGCGAAGGATAGCTGTAATGTGGTGATTGGTAAAAATTATTTTCGGGGTAATTTGAAACAGTATGAAATTCATTTTGAAGATGATGAATTGAACATTACGGCAACAGTGGAGCGAACCACGGAAAGTTGGCGACCAAAGACTGGACATATTGTTTTCGGAGCGGATAAAACGGATTATTTTGCTTGGGTGGTTTCTGTGCCACAAGGAAAAACGGAAATTGAATATACGTATCGCAATGAAAAGACAACGGCAAAAGGCTCTTGTTATCACGATCATAATTGGGGTAACAAAAGTATTTTAGAGGCTTTTAATCATTGGTATTGGTCACGAGCAGAGATTGGACCCTATAATGTGATTGCGTCTGAGATGATTGCCGAAAAGGAATATGATAGTCAAAATATCGTGGTTTTTAACGTGTCAAAAGATGGCAAAACGGTGGCGGACGACGGCTCAAAGGTGACAATGTATCAAACTTATGGCAAGATTCACCCGACTTTAAAAAAGGATGTGAGCGATGATATTGTATTTATTTACGATAACCCAAATGATATTTTTCGGTATGAATATTATCTTTATCGAGAAAAGAATCTATTGGAAGTTGATTTATTAGAGGCTTCAATTGAAAGCAAATTTAAAAGGCGGTTGGCAAGGCTGCTCACTGATTTTGATGGGGCGTATTTCCGAATGACGGGAAGGGCTGAAATTCGAGTTTTCAAGGATAATGTCTTGATTGAAACGCATAAAAGTTCGACGGCGGTTTGGGAATTGATGTATTTTGGAAAGGTTGGGCAGTAATTGTGAGAAAACCCCTATGGGTGGGCTGTCGATTTTGTAGCATATTTGATAAAAAAGTTCGCTCTATTTTTATTGAAAACGAACAGAATCGACACCCCACCCCATAGGTTTAAAATGTATTTTACAGAAAATAAAAGAGAATTGAAACCAATAAAAATTGTTGTAATTGGCCCTGAATCTACGGGGAAAACAACTTTAGCAAAACAGTTAGCCGACCATTACCAAACGACTTGGGTGAAAGAATACGCAAGGGAGTTTATCGAAAATTTAGACCGTGATTATACGGAAAATGATTTATTAGCGATTGCAAAAGGGCAAATTCGAGCGGAAGAAACTTTATTGGCGAAAGCCAGGACGGTTCTGGTTTGTGATACGGATTTAATTGTGGTACAAATTTGGTCGGAAGTCAAATATGGGCGATGTGATGATTGGATTTTGGAACAGATTAAGGTACGAGATTATGATTTATATTTGCTCTGTGGAACGGATATTCCATGGGAATTTGACGCACAGCGAGAACATCCAGCGTTCAGAAATGAATTATATGCGATGTATTTAGAAATATTAAAAAAGTATCCTAAAAACTACGTTGAACTCATTGGTAATAAAGCAAACCGTTTAAATGATTCGATTCAAAAAATTGATACCTTACTTTTGTAAATAAATATTTTTTTGTAATTTATGGGCTATTTAAAGTAACGTTTTAGATTAATATAGTCTAAAAGAGCCCACTCAACCCCCTTCATTTCCAAGATAGGTGTCGGGGCGGACTCTTTACACAAACCTAAAATACGATAATCATATTATGAAAAAATTACACGTACTAATTGTCCTGTTGAGTTTGATGCCGCTGCTGAGTTTTGCGTCTGTGGATACGATACGAGTGGATACATTGGCAGATTTAGAGGATTTTTTTGATGTTTTGATAGAATTAGAAAGTCCGAATTTGACCAATTCTGATAAGGAAATTCCACAACGAATCTTGGAAGGGTACCACCAAAAAGCATTTGATTATGTCGAGCGTTTTGGTTTAATTGCCGTAGCGGAACAAAAAAAATATGGAATTCCTGCGAGCATTACGTTAGCTCAAGGGCTGTTAGAGTCAGGCTTTGGAAAAAGTAAAATGGCAACAACGATTAATAATCATTTTGGTATCAAATGTACGCCTTACCAACGCAAACAGAAGGGTAAGTGCTATATTTTTGAAGATGATACGAAGTATGATCGGTTCGTGAAATTTGAAAGTGCGTGGGCAAGTTATCGAGCACATAGCTTGGTTTTGCAAAATGAACGCTATAAGGATTTATATGCTTTATCTTCGACAGATTATGAGGGTTGGGCACTGGGTTTGCAAAAAGCTGGTTATGCTTCCGATGATAGTTATGCTAAGAAATTAGTGCGAATCATTGAGCTTTATGAGCTTTATGAATTTGATGAGTAACCAAAAAAACGAAGGACGGACGTTTCGCTTGACGAAGGACGAAAAACGAGAAATACGAAGGACGAATTTTAGAACATACGGGTTTTTAAATCCGTGCGGTCAAAATTCGTCCTTCGTTTTTTTTCTGTCTTTCGTCATTCGTTTCCCCGCATTTTATCCAGTAAGTTACTTAATAAAATGGCTTCAGCTTCGGTTAAACTGGCCTGACCAATATCGAATTTGTCTTTCTGCGAATCAATATGATGCAATAAGTCCAACCCCTTTTCAGTAATCAGCACATCAACCAACCGCTTATCCATAGGGCAAACTTTCCGATCTGCCAATCCTTTTTTGCGTAATCTATCCACAATTCTCGACACATCAGACATTTTATCCAACATTCTTGCTCGAATCACAGAAGTCGTAATCGGCTCTGGAAACTGTCCCCTCAAAATCCTTAAAACATTGAACTGCTGTCCCGTGATACCGTAAGGTTTCAGAATTCCCTTTACCTGATGCTCCACCCAATTGTGTGTATATAACAGATTAATCGTAGCGCGTTGCCACTCATTTCTAAAGTTTTTTTGATTAATCGCTTCTTCTATCTTCATTTTTTAGTTTTTATATGTGCAAGGTAACAAAAAAAAAATTGTATTGTTCGAGCTTTACCTTGTTTGATTGTGGTAATAGCGAGAATGGATTAAAGAGGTTTTAGGGCAGATTTTTATTAATCCATGAATTATTTTTTGATTAAAATTTATTGAACAGATAAAACGCTTATGGTCGATGTATCCCCCAAAAAATCGGTGATTATTTTTAGATAAACTTACAATTAGTGCCTTAATTAATGCTTTGAATTTGTCTTTATGAGGGGTGAAATTTGAGTTTATTTTAGCCAAAAAAATCAATGACTTATGAATAATAACTGAATATTGACCTTTTTTTGAAGTGAAAATAACTGTTATTTTGAATAATTGTAAATTTATAAAATGCAAAAAATCGGAGCAGAACAATAATATTTTTAATAGTATAATGACTTGAAGAATAATAATTGGCAAAGTAAATGATAAATCCAATTTTGTGACAACAAATAACCCAAAAGTCTAATATTTGTAATTTAATAGTCAGATATTTGTCATCAAAAAAATAGATTTAAAAATGATTAAATTAAAAATGATTTATATATGTGTAAGGTAGTCGTAGCAAAGATTGCAAGGGCAAATAAAAACATATATAAGTTTTAACATATTTCAAAATAAGTTTAAAAAAAAGCGTTTTTTTTAGTTATGAATTTGTGACGGCACTATGACAGAAAAATAACTGTCTTAATCTACTTTTGTAGTTCACTGAAGCGAAGAGAAATGACGGATATTTCGATTTATAAAGCTATTACGATAACTCACAAGACTGCTAACCTACAGGAAATTGGGGATTATGTAGTCATGGAGCATGACAATAATCGACAAGAACTATTACACAAACTTAAAGTAGAGTTTGGGTTTGAGGAGTTATTGTATTTATCGACTTGTAACCGTATTTTATACCTTTTTACAACGCCCAAAAAGATTAATAGTGCTTTCACAAAACGGTTTTTATCCGCAATCAATCCTATTTTTCAGCCTAAAAATTCGGATAAACGAATTGCCGATGAGGTATTGACGTTTGAAGGAATTAAGGCGGTTAATCACCTCTATGAAGTTGCGGCTTCGGTGGATTCATTGGTGATTGGAGAGCGTGAAATTTTGCGTCAATTACGTGAAGCCTACAAAGAATGTCAAGATTGGCAGCTGGCTGGTGAGAATCTAAGATTATTGATGAGGTATGTCGTGACGGGTGCAAAAAAAGTCTATGCTCAAACTCGAATTGGTGAAAAGCCGATTTCAGTGGTTTCACTTGCCGTTCAAAAAATGTTAGCTTCTAAATTCTCTCGCCGTTCTCGTATTTTATTGATTGGTGCAGGTCAAACGAATAATTTGGTTTCTAAATTTTTAGCAAAATATGATTATCAAAATGTTACGGTTTTCAATCGGACGTTTGAAAAAGCAGAAAAATTAGCCGCAAGATTCAGTAATGGTAGCACTTTAGGTTTGGATAGGTTACCTCATTATAGAGAGGGATTTGATATTATTATTGCTTGTACAGGCTCTACTAAACCGTTGATTACGAATGAGTTATATGTAGATTTATTGAACGGCGATGCGACAAAAAAAATGGTTATTGATTTATCTGTTCCGAATAATGTGGATAGAATAATTGCGGAAACGCATGATGTAAATTATATTGAAATTGAGGATATTCGACAAATGGCAAAAGTGAATTTATCATTTAGAGAGAGAGAAGTGACGAGCGCAAAAACGATCATTCAAGAGGAATTAATTGAGTTTGATGTGCAATTTCAACACCGTCAAATAGAGTTAGCTATGCGCGAAATTCCTGTCAAAATCAAAGAGGTAAAAACGAAAGCAATCAATGAAGTTTTCAAAAAAGAGTTGGAAGGTTTAGATGAATCGACGATTGATTTGATGAATCGTATGCTGACATATATGGAAAAAAAATGTATTAGTATTCCAATGAAAATGGCGAAAGAAATCGCAGTTTCAGGGCAGTAAAAAAGTCCAAATATCAAGTATAAAAAGGGTCGAGCACTTTAAAAGTGTCCGACCCTTTTGTATTAATCGTTTACGCAATGAGTGAGCAGGTGATTTAAAATCGAATCTCGTCAACTTAAGCGATTTTTATCTCATCCCTAACCTCCCGAGGTTTCGGGATAGACTTTCCCTTAAAAGGGAAAGACCGAGAAGGGGTTTAATCGTAAGAGCGATTTTCCTTAGGTTGACGACATTCGACTTAAAATTATCGGCTCACTTTTGTAGAAATTGCCAAAGAACCTAAATTTTATACCACAAAAAGCAACCCTTCAAAATCTATCTTGTCCTTACTTTTAAAATTGAGCAAAATTATATCGGGGGATTTTCTAAATACAAATCATTTTCACGAAAGTGTAGATTCTTCTGCATTTCAGTATCAAAAAATGACGGTTCGGTTATTTTTTTTAGCAATTGAAGTTTAACATTATCAACTTTAAATCGTCATCTAAAAAACATCAAACAATACTTATAAAATTTCAAAAATTAAACAAACATGAAAAAAACAATTTTGCTCGCTTTTGTCGCTTTAATGATTTCGGCAACTGCATTCGGACAGAGAGATGAAACCTTATTTAATAAATTGAAATTCACAGGTGCTTGGGGCGGAAATGCTTTTAATTTCGCTCAAATTGGTGAAAATTATACAACCTTGACGGGCGGTTATGGCGGATTAGAATTTGGTAAAGATGTATTTATCGGCTACGGAAGATTGACTTCAGTTGGCGATTTTTTCTTGGATAATACCTCGAGTGATCGGTACAGTATGTCTTACAGCGGCTTACTTTTGGGCTATGCTCCAAATGCTCATAAATCATTGCATTTACAAACGAATTTGATGGTCGGTGGTGGCAGTCTTCGCAATTTGGAATTAAACGCAAGTGATGATTTTATCGTTGTTCAGCCTTACGTTGGCGTTGAAGTCAACGTCGTTCGTTGGATGAGAATTGGGATTGGCGGCGGTTACCGTGCTGTTTTTGATAATAGTTTACCCAATATAAATACGGCTAATTTATCCAACGCTTTCGGAGAAGTTCGATTCAAATTTGGATGGTCTTGGGGGAAATAATGTCTTTTTTGACCACCGAGTTCTCGCATACGCATCAACACTAAATTTCGTAATATTTAAAATATTAATAATCAGCGTTTTAAATTATTAAAAAACGATTATTTTTCTGTCGTAATAAACCGTGTCGGTTTTGAAACCGACACGGTTTCAAAAGAGCGAAAATAACAATTTTTATGAATAGCTATTTACAATACTTGACAACTTTAGGAAAACGGAATATTATTATAAAACACTAACTATCAGTGTAATACGTATTATAAATTTTAGTGTTGATGCGTATGCGAGAACTCGGTGGTCAAAAAACGTTTACGAAGTAAACATAAAATAGAATTCTGCCAATTCAACTTTTTATAGGAAAACCCTTTGCTAATATTACGGGCTTAGGAAAAGTCCTTGATGCCAATTAAAAATGTATTATCACGCTCCAGAGCCGTATAGATTTTTGCTAAAGTACTTTGGAACGTGGTATTTACATAGTTATTTTTTTATGGGAATTGCATAAGTAAGAAATCACCTGCAAAACTATTCTTAAATCGCTGGTGATAAAAAACAAATAAATTACCAAATTTACTTTTTTAAACGTTAGATTTTACACAAATTATATTTTAAAATCTAACGTCTAATATCTAAAAATCTAATCCACAAACCATTCTACTTTTTCCGCTGTCGGAGTCCGATTTGCAGGTAACTCTGGCATTTCGTGATAACCCATATAAATCAAGCCTAAGCAAGATTCACCAGTTTTCAAACCCAAAAAGTCATTGGCTGTTTGCGTATAAATGAACTTTGGTGAGCTCCAATACATACCGATTCCGTAAGCATGGGCTGATAACCAAATATTTTGGACGGCACAAGCAACTGCATTCGTTTCTTCAACTTCGGGAATCGCTCCGTTTTCGTCACGTTTCATACAAATTGCAATCATTGCGTAAGCCTGTTGTGATTTTTTGAGCGTTTTATTGAACTTCGATTCCTTGAATTTTTCGGGCAAAGTAACGGCTTTGTAAGTGTCCGCCAAAAATTGTCCAAATCGTCCCTTTGCATCCTCTGTAAAAACCTTAAAACGCCATGGTTGCGTTAATTTATGTGTTGGCGCAAAGTTCGCATTCTCCAAAAGTTCCCAAATAATTTCGTCCGCAATCGGTTTATCAATCAACATTTGTGGATAAATTGAGCGACGAGTTCTGATGAGGTTATTTACTTGTTCTGGTGTCATTTTTTAATTTTTTTGCTATTTTTCGTACCGTTGAATTAATTCAATCAGTGATTTTTAATATGTCATTTATCGAATAAATATCGACAATGTAAACATAATGAAATTCATTTATAAAAGGTTTCAGCTTTTGAATAAAAAAGGCTTCATAAGTTTCAATAGATATTGAAACTTATGAAGCTAAGATTTATCTTGTGTTATATTATTGTAATAAAGCACTAAAAGTCAGTGGAATATAAAAAGTAAATTACTTCGTTTTAATCTTGAAACTGTTGGTGTTGAACATTTTAATACAAAAAATGGTTTGTTATTTATGGTTTGTCATTCACTCAACACTTAAAAGTTATGATTTCTAAAACAATGTTAAAAATTGACATTATTGGTCAATCCTTGATTATTTGCGGTTTATTATTGGCTACTGCTTTTCAGCCAAGAGCGTTTTTAATTTTATTAGCATCTTTCTGTTTAGGATTTTGGCAATTTTTTAATGGCTTAATCGAAGCGATTTATTTTCAAAATAAAACTCGCCAAAAATATATTTTTGCGTCAATCGGTTATCTTGTTGGCTTTATTTCTTTAAGTTTTTTCAATGATTTTTATACGGTTAAAATAGCGAATCAATTCGTAGAAATTTTTACCATTATCTATTCTTTAGGTGGTACTTTGGCTTTCGCAGGCTGGTACTTTTACCAAACATACAAAGATTTATCAGACGATGAATATCAAAACCCTCGTACTTTTTGGGATTATGAGTTTTGATAAAGAGAGAATAACGAATATTGAACAACGTAATTTTAAATTAGGACAATCAATATTCAATATTCGTTATTTTAAACCCTTGATTATCAAAATATTCTAATACTTTTGGCAAGACAAAACGCAAATGTTTTTCAGCTTTCAAACTATCGTGAAAAACGATAATCGAACCATTTTCAGCATGATTCAAAACGTTTTCTAAACATCGTTCAGACGAAATATCTTTATCAAAATCACCACTTAAAATTTCCCACAAAACGATTTTATATTGCTTTCGCAAATATTTGGCTTGACTCGGTTTTAGTTTGCCATAAGGCGGACGAAACAGTTTGGTATCAATCATTTTCGCACATTTTTGAACATTTTCAAAATACATTTTATTATCCGTTTGCCAACCGTTCAAATGATTAAAAGTATGGTTGCCAATTGTATGATTTCCATCAATAACTTGGTGATAAATTGCTGGGTATTTCTGTACATTATCACCAATCATAAAAAAAGTCGCTTTGGCATTATAAGCCGCTAACTGCTCCAAAACCCACGGCGTAACTTCTGGAATTGGCCCGTCATCAAAGGTCAAATAAATGATTTTTTCAGGTTTTGGAAGGCTGAAAAAGTAGTTTGAAAAGAAGCGTTGGATGAATTTTGGAATCTTGATTGGATACATGATAATTGTTATGTGGTGTTAAAAGTTCGTGTTTTTTAGATACGAAGCGATTTAATTTTTTTTATCAAAAAAAGGAGTACTTGATTTTTTGGCGAATGTCCTACAATTTATTCAATCCGACAAATTTCACACTTTTTTGATAAACAGAAACCATCCAACGCATAAAATCATCGTACCTTTGCAATCTTTTTTAGGATATTATATTTTATATGTTAGACATTAGATAATTCTTTACGTAGTCTAAAAGTCTAATATCTAACGTCTAAAATATAATATTCAACATCTAATATTTAAACAAAAAATAATGAGTGTAAGAGTTCGTTTTGCTCCAAGTCCTACTGGTCCGCTTCACATTGGCGGTGTTCGTACAGCGTTGTATAATTACTTATTTGCCCGTAAACATGGCGGAACGTTTATCTTGAGGGTTGAAGATACGGATCAAGGTCGTTATGTGGAAGGTGCGGAGAATTACATCTTGAATGCGTTGGCATGGTTGGGTTTGGACTTAGATGAAAGTGTGGCAAATGGTGGTAATTTTGGACCTTATCGCCAGTCGGAACGCAAGGAATTGTATTTGGAATACGCTCAAAAATTGATTGATAGCGGTAATGCCTATTATGCTTTTGACACGTCGGAAGAGTTGACGCAAGTCAGAGAAGAAAATCCGACATTCAAATATAATTTTGAGATTCGGGAACAAATGAAAACGTCTTTGACGATGTCTGAGGAGGAAGTTCAGGCGAAAATTACGGCGGGTGAACCGTATGTGATTCGCATCAAAATTCCTCGTGACGAAACAATTGTTTTTGATGATATGGTTCGTGGTCGGGTGTCTTTTCATTCGGACGAGCTGGACGATAAAGTGATGATGAAAGGCGACGGCATGCCGACCTATCATTTGGCGAATATCGTTGATGATCATTTGATGAAAATTACGCACGTTATTCGTGGTGAAGAATGGTTGCCGAGTACGCCGCTGCATGTTATCTTGTATCGTGCGTTCGGTTGGGAGGATACAATGCCGCAATTTTCGCACTTGCCGTTGATTTTGAAACCTTCGCCCGAGTCATATATCACGAAGAAAAATGTAACCGAATTGGCGGAAAAATTTGCTGCGGAATTTGTGAAAAAGTTCCCTGAAATGTTGGAAGGTCAGCAAAAAGCAGTCGAATTTACCCGTATGGTTTTGCAAGACAAAGCGGATTTAGCGGCACGATTAAAAGTAAAAAGTAAAGACAAAGAAGATAAAATTCTCTTAAAAGAGTTTTTGAAAAGCACGATGTTCGGTAAGCTGAGTAAACGTGATGGCGACCGTTTGGGTTTCCCAGTTTTTCCACTTTCGTGGAATAGTGGCAACGGCGTTGATGCGTTTCGTGGCTTCGATGAATTTGGTTTTTTGCCAGATTCGTTGCTTAATTTTTTGGCGTTTTTGGGTTGGAATCCTGGCTCGGAAAGAGAGATTTTTTCGTTAGCAGAATTGGTTGAAGGGTTTGATATTAGCCGTGTGAGCAAAAGTGGAGCAAGGTTTAATTTTGATAAAGCTCGTTGGTATAATCAGCAATACATTATGACCAAATCGGGCGAAGAGTTGGCGACTTTGGTGAGGCCGTTAATCGCTGCGAAAGGTTATGAAGTGAGCGAAGAATTTTTGGCAAATTACTGTTTGATGATGAAAGAACGGGCGGAAGTTTTATCAGATTTTATCGAAAATGGGGCATATTGCTTTGGGTCGGTTACGGATTATGAGGAGAAAACCGTTAAAAA
>Ga0306864_1001146_pt1 | contig 11100 bp, 8 predicted proteins | sample AntRauTorckE5430_FD_190448 | JGI IMG/M metagenome (GOLD analysis project Ga0306864, IMG submission 190448) | Saline lake microbial communities from Rauer Islands, Antarctica - Metagenome Torckler E5 #430 (v2) (version 2) | ecosystem: Environmental > Aquatic > Non-marine Saline and Alkaline >...
CTCTGATGATACTTCTCTCTGGTTTCGGCTTGTGGAACTGACCTTTCTGATAGATATCTCTTAGTCTTAATCGCGACTCGTGCACTTCTTGAACTGTGCAGTTTACCTTGGCTATCTTCCATGCTAGATCTGCAAACTTTTGACGATGCTCTCTTGGCAAAATATCATGTGAATGCCCTTCGAATGCAGTCAAAATACATGCCAGGGCTGTATGCGACGGTTTCTTGTTGGTGAAGTAGTAATCGCACACAGATAATTCTGATAGAAAACGACAGAGCTCTAAACAATCACCTCGCGCTTTCGGGTGCACTTCAACAGAAATAAGTTCGAAGAAATAGCGCACTACTGTCATTACTATCGGTGGGTTCATACGCCAGTTCAAAGTTCTGCCGATCAAGCAAAGGAAAAAAGATTATGTTAGAAACATGATCTATTTTCAAAGTCATTTCCACATTTAAGCACATTCAAGCTGATCTTTATTCAAAGATGACAATAGATGGGCATTTCCATTGAAGCACATTCAAGATATGAAAAAAGTTCCGTCATGCAAAAGGATAAAAGGTTCTTCAAGTAGATTTTGGCGCTTACCTCAGAATTGACTGCTCCATGGCTACTATATGCTCTACCGTAAAGAATCCTCTGCTCAAGCTAATCAAACTGCTTATTTTCAATGTAGATGGTTCGTACAACTTAATAGCCACGTATAGACATGTCATGGCAGAGAGTTGAAAAATCTTTTTGTTCACCTTCTTCTTGCTTAAATATCGATCTAGATATGACATGGCAATTGCAACGACCTCTCTGCTGTAGTCAAAATGATCTGAGACCTGACGAGGAAGAAAGCAGAAAGAAATGGTGAGCAAGGGGGCGGCCCTGAAGCGAACAAATTATGTTCCCAATTCTCGTCTCCCTTGACCTAGACAACTTTCAATGACATCCATATCCACCCACTCAGAGCTCCGATGTGTCTAGTTCCTTTACTCCATCTTGGAAGTTATCTGCTCCGAGTTCCAAAGATGTATCTTCGTTGATATCCAAAAGTAAAACTGTACTTACTTGATAGCACCAGTCACAAATGCGCTCTCGCCAAGATTCAGTCAATGGCCCTGCTGATGGATCCGAAGGGAGCGATAAGAACATTTGATAATCTGGATCCAATTCAACGTCAATAGAGATATCGAGTTCTGAATTTATATTTGAAATGTAGTCACCGCATAAGTAAGGACCTGATTCAAGTCCCAAGAAGGCGGCAAATGTTTCATGCAAGACATTGAAAGTTTGTTTCGGGATTTCTTGCGTTGCTAAATGCCGTACTTGGGTAGGAGACGTTTGATTCGTGGTTTTAACAATCATAATTTTTGCTGTGCTTTGTTCTGCTGGTCTGTTCACTTCAGTTATTTCCTTGCACATTTGTGTATGATGATGATGATTCTGGTTCAACAGCTTAGCTGTAGACTTTCTGATTTTTGCCATTGGCGGCAAGAGCCAGAAAGTTGTCGGCAAATAACAATCAAATAACAAACAAGTAGAAAGCGAGGCACGCTTTAGTTCAAATTTTCAATTATATTTAAATTAGTCAATTATTAAAGCCCTGCGCCCAACTTTATCTGTGCCCTCGAGTCATGTTTGTCTTGACACTCGCTCGCTCCACCCTTTTTTGTTTAGCGCGGCGCAGCTGCTGCTTGTTCTTGCTTGTTGCTGGTACTGCTTCGCTTGAGCGCGGAATCAACCGCCCGAAAGGCCTAAACCACATATGTGGGGTACATTTTAGATTGAAACCCTTTTCTTAGTCCTGCCAAGGGGTAAGAAATTGCCAAGAATGAATATTTTGAACAAGACCACCGATTCAAATGAAGGCTGTCTTGCTTTGCTTTTCATGTTTCATGACGCGTATCATGGAATTACTAAATACACGCACGATACACGACGTATTGAATAAATTATAAATTATTTACAAACGCTTCTCAATCTGTCTCAATCTTGACGTCCTCCACACAACTGAACACGAAATCTACTTCTCTAGTCAACTGAACCAACAAAAGGATTGCAGAAGCTTCCCTTTAAATAGAATTAGAACTGTACGTATATATAATATATACAGGTACATTTCCTCATCCGTGCATCTATCTTAACTGAGCAAGGGTGATATCGCAACGGATAACAAATCTCGATAAAAGGTCCATCAGAACGCTATTTCATATCATCAATATAAAATGAGTGAATCAATCATGGAATCTCTCAAGAACCTCATTCCAGCTTCCAAGCTTCCATATTCACGGCTCATGTGCAATAAAACTGTTAACCTGGATACCAAACGCAAACGCAGCCTCAGACAGGATGTTGCAAAGTCGAAAGTTGGTACTTTTACTTGGGGACCCACACATAGCCAAGATAGCGATGATAACGAGGATAGCAGCGTCGGTCCACATACCCCTGTTGCAGCCAGTCCTCCGAGTCCTCCGAATGTCATCTGTAAGAAAGCTCTCAAAGGAGGAAAAACTGAGCATGAGCATGATGCTAAGAAGAAAGGCACTGGCTTATCCATGCTTGATGGACTTTGGAATTGTGCTTCAGAAACATGGACTGATTACATCAATCCGGGATGCGAACCCTGCAATACTTGTCAAGGAAAGGAGAATAGTAATGCAAAGTCACGCGATACTCGTACGCCGACTAGGTCAACATCTAGACATTCTTCCAGAATAACTAGTCCCTTGTCCAACACCATTTCCCTCCACAGAAAGAGTTCTGGTGCCTCTAGTCTCACTTCTGGCATCGCGCGGCAAGATAGAGTACTAGGAAATGAGAATGTCAAGCGTGCTTCACTATCATGCAATGACGAAAATGCTCGTGCGGCAGCGAGAGCCATGGCTGCTCAGTCTGAAGATCTATGGGAGCCTCCTCCGCCACCCACTACACCGTCACCCGCAACGAATCAGCCTAACGAGAAAAGAGATTGCAAACGCAATCCACCGCCCGTCACCAAAATCAGTTTCCAAAATAACAACAAGTTTGAAAGAAGTATCTCGGAATTAACAATGAAGTCGTGTCTTGAAGAAATATCCGAAAAGATTTCTTCTTCCCGTCGTATGGCATATTATGCTGTTGGCAAGCATTCTTCGAAACAGAAATCAAACTCTGGAGGGGGGAATCGGAGGTGCTATTTTACTGGAGATCTCATTCGTGGAGGGCAACCGTTTTATGCTGGTAGTGTTCAGCAGGGTATGAGAACTTTAGTTGTATTTTGCCTTCCGAAAGCTTTGGGACTGCCCAAGAAAGAGGAATTAGAAAGACTGGCGTTGATGGATCAATCGATGGAAATTAGGACCTGCGCATCCAATTTATCGCAAAAGAGTCGGAAAAGTCACAAGAGTATTGGAGCGAAGAGCCAGATCAGTAGATATAGTTCGGTATGGAGTGATGGTGCCGCAATGGAGAGCTTCGTGACTGAACATTGGGAAGAAGATGATAATGGAAATCTTTGCGAAACTCTGAATGCTGAATGGTTACTTCAGGCGCTCCCAGAACCGAAAGTTGAAATTATGCAAGAAATGGAGAGTAGATATCCTGATCAATATGAAACTCTCCCCCAGCAAGTCAGAAAACATTCATGCTGGAGGCTGTACTTGAAGTTTTGTTTCTTTTCTGGTTTACCAATTGCTGATGGTGAAATGTATTACAAAGTTTCGGATAAAATCACAGCTAAGCTGAGAAAGCAGTTGTACAGGGCAGGGATTGACGAGATCATACTGAGCTATGAAGTCATGGAAGCAGTTCATGGGCAGAGTAGCGAAATTGTGAACCTTCCAACGAAGAAGACATTCAGATATTTGAATCAGCATTACGAGCAGCAGTGTACGAAACTGAATGATAAAGTTTTCAAAAGAACAAGCTGGGAGAAGGTGATGCCAGAAGTTTAGTATAGGAAAGTACAAGTGTTTTAATTTCTATAATTTGAGAAGTATCACAACATGCCATTTGAACAGCAGGGATTGAGAAAAAATGGAAATGTGTTCTAGCATAACTTGTTAAATGTCATTGGTGCACGAGGAACAATGCCCAAATTATTTCGCATGATAATTCTCTGCCCACTTCCCAATTATTATTTAGTAGTGCAGTTTTCTTGTTCTCAAGGTGCAAGCTATGGATTTCCTTTCTATTTGATTTCGGACAATTACCTGTGAGTCATACTGATGAGTGTTGTAATCATTACTTTATCAAGCTTTATCATCATCCCAATTTGAATGAACAAATGAACCAATGCGCGCAGGACTAAAAAACAAGTCCATAAAATTGTGAGTCGTTTGAACAGCCTCAAGCAACGGCTGCATACGTATGGCGCGCCTGGAAAAAATCTTTATAACCATGGATGATTCGTAGGTCGTATTACCAGGAGTAGTACTACCAACTAATAACTGGGAACTATTACAACAACGTCATACTAGAAGAAACTAAGTACAAGGGCTGACGACAACGCCCCAGGGACAATCACCAAAAGCTTAATCAGAACACTAGCATGGTTTCTTGCATTTGTGCGGTGCTGTTCATCATAGGGATTTGTGAGCACTTTCCCCATGTCAGTTCATTCTCTCCTACGCTGATCGGCAGTTCTCGCAATCTCCGTAACAATCATGATCACGGTCTCGCTATGTCAGTTGCACCAAACAGCCAGCATGAAGGAAAAGTGGTTGCACAGAGGTCTCTCTACAGGTTTTCTCCCACAGAATCATCTGTCCAGACTCCATATACCATCGAAGAGCGTCAGTACTTTTCTATTCGTCAAGATAGATCCATGGAACCAATTAGTGAAAAGTCATTAATCTTTCGTGGTGGGAGCTCGGATAACGACGTCAAAAGTGAATGGTCATGGCGTACAAACGGTGAAGCTAACCAGGGAGGCATGAGTGATGCTTCGCGAGTTTTCACCAAAGTTGGACCTGCTCTTCGCACCATTGAGGGGTTGCAAGTGGATGATGATCAAGGAAAGGAAAATATATTTGCAATGGCGCTTTATTGCATGGAAAATCCTGAAATTATTAGTGGTGAAGGGCTCGAAGTGGCAAGGTGAGTACTTTCATTCTGAATCACAAAGGAACAAGAGTGATAATGGAAAGAGTTCTCTTATCAATTTCACTACACTGGAAACATGAAATCTAATTTTTATCGCAATCCATAAATTTAATAGTGGATCGGGAGTTGCAGGTATTTTATCTGCCATTGGAGCAGGTCTTGCTACAGCCGATAGAGCTGGAAATAGATCAACGCACATAGTCACCGAAGCTTTGTCCAAGTTCATTATAACGGATCTAGATGAAGGCCATCTTGACAGATGTATCCAGAATTTAGGTGCAGTATCCTTTCCCGCGTCAAAGGCCAAAGTTGCGAAAATGGACTGGAGTAAAACTCTTAGTAAGAGTTTAGAAAAACAGCTCAATTTCATCATAGGTTGTGATTGTACGGATCACTCTTCAATTGATCCATTGGCACACCTTGTCGAATTTTCGCTCAATCCTGAGGATGGAACATTCGTTCACATTGGGCCTGCTAGTGAGAGTGTTCATAATCTTCAACGTAAATTGGGATCAAAGCCCAATATGAAGGCGAAAAGCACTGAAATTATTCTAGAGAAGATTGATCTTTTTCCTATTGTTTTGGAAAATTTGGAAGATGTTGAGAATCAAATGAACAACGAGATTGAGGCTGGTGGCTATGTTGAATTTAGAAGCGCGCTCTCGAGTAGACATGCGGTGCTTGTCGCTGGGAGCCATGATGATAATAATTACAAATCTGAGCTGAGAGCTGGACAAGAAAGGGAGGAAATGGAGAAACTTGCACAAAAGGCTGAAGAAGAGGCAAGAATAAAGGCCGAGTTTGATGCGTTGCCCATCCCACCAATTGATATATTTGGTTGGGCTGCGAAAGAATCTACCAATAAAGATGCCCCTACGCGGAAATATGTAGATTCTTCTCAAACCAAGAAAGGAAACAAGAGTTACATTTCTAACTATCAAGTACCTTTTGACGAACGAGTTGGTGGTAATCCTGACAAAACTGGCAGTTGGAATGCGAAAAAACTAGATAACAAAGATGTCCCTCAGCAGAATCATGTAGTAGATCCTACCAAGAAGATCACCATGACTGATACATCATACTTGGAGCAGCTTAGTGGAGGATTCTCTGCTGGAAAGTCTGCTCCTGCTCCGAATTCTAATGCCAACATCGGAGGTCCTCACTCGTATCTTGATGAACTCAGTTCGGGTATTACATTCATGCAGTCTCAATCATACCCTATTGCTTCGGCTCCACAGGCTGCAATCGCTGTCTCGCCTGTAATGCCAGCAGTTGCTACTTCTACCTCCATTGGACAAAACTTGGGAATTAAGAAGTCTCTCGCCGAAACTGACTTACGAGCAATAGAAAAATCGGTGGAATTAAAAATAGAGAAAGTGGTTGAAGCTGTGGTTGAAGCCTCAGTTGAAGTTGCGGTTGAGCCCAGTTGCGAGGAGACTGCTCGAATGGCAAGCAATGTCAGCAAAGCAGTGCATCAGTCCGCAGTGCATCAGTCCGGGGCTACCACAACTATCCCATCAACTGCGACAACCATGACGACAACTACAACTGCTTCTTCTGAAACGTTTTCGAGCCAAGCAAATGCATCTTTGAGGCAAAGCACCAGTCCACCAGACTCTCTTGCAGATGCGGAGCTCCGCAAGTTGGAGAAATTGATGGAATCAGAAGTTGAATCATTTGCAGAAAGCTCAGGTGATCTTGAATATGAGCAGTCGTCTGAGACAATCGTAGAAGGGCTACGGTATCCATACAAGTAAGCAGCAGGCAGTGCAATAGGGATTTCCAATATATTGTGTGGGGATTTGTAACAATACGGCAAGCGATCAACATCAAGATTGTGTGTTTGGAAGATGATATAACGGCCATGAAAGCATTTTACAGTACAGCTAGCTGTTAATGAATGACAGAAAGACGAGGGTCTTTTGGACCAGGACCCTTGTGTGGATTATCTGGTTCAACCATGAGATTATTATACCAAACTTTTCAATTTGATTTCAACCCTATTAACAAATGCTTACTCTTGAAGTTCTCTTTAACGAAGAGCTATCGTAGCTAGCGATTTGTCATTGGATGTCTCGTAGATGCAACAGCGTTTACAACGTAAGAGATAATCTCTTTCTCGAAGAAGTTATCAGGAAATAGAATTGTATATTGTTTTGGTGAAAGAGTAGAGGTACTTTTCCAACAGTACAGTAGTATGACAGGTTTGGGGCGGGAAATACAGCAGAGATGTCCCAACCCGATATGGTACAGAAAGAAGTTCCACAACGCACAAAACAAACGCACTCTTCTTCTGCCGCCATCAATCTCGTGATCTTTCGTTTTATTGGGCATCAGGCATCACACATCACACCAGGAACGAAGAAGATATCGCTATCGACACTACTGACTTCAAACTAAATAGCCACCAGTACACACCATAGTTCCTTCTTCAACTAGTGATTATTAGACTCATCTAACTATGCTATCAAAAACCTTCATTGTGGTGCTTCTTTCAGCTGCACAAGCAGCAACAGCTTTTATTCAACAGCCTTCTGTGTTTCAACGTGCAACACAGCTATCTTTTGAAGCAAAACCATCATCAATAACAATTACTAGAAACCCAGATGTGAAACCTTCTGATGAATGGGAGTTGGATTGCTATTCAAGACCGGTAATGGTTGGCGGCAAGAAATTGTGGGAGGTCCTAGTCACAGATGCCACTGGCTCATTTCGTCTTTGTGAAACATTGCCATCCAACAAAGTGAATTCAAGAGAACTTCGTCGCGTTGTTGACGAGGCGATAGAGAATGCAGAAGTCAAGCCAAACATGGTTAGATTCTTTCGTGGAGCAATGTTCAATATGGTAAGCATCTCATCCATTAAATCTATATCCCATACATACATTTGCTGTACTGTACGATGCATTCTAACGGCATTAATTGCAGATCAACATTGCATTGTCGGAGCTTGATGTGATTGCAAAACCATCACGCTGTACATTCGAACTTGTGCAGTGGCTAGAAGAAAGGAATCGCGATGTTTATCCGGAGATGGAAGGATACCGTGCTACCATGGCTGGAGGACCGGCAAAGGCGTCTTTCTTGAATGTACGCACGCCGGTCAAGCTCCCTGACGCGCTTCGTGGAGAGAAGTATGCATTCGTTGCTCTACCCGTGGCCGAGTTTAAAAAGGGAGGTAGCATTAACCAGGATAACATTGGTGTCGGGAGACTCTGTCCTGTAGATCCCATGCTAGCAGCTGATGAGTTTGTTCAGGGAATTGCAATTTTCACAAGTCGTGCTAGCGCTTTGGCAAGCTGGCTTCAAGGAACTGAATTATCAGGATTCAATGCTGATTTAAGAAAACGAACATTGGTGATGGACACAGATATCGAAAATCAATATCTTATGGCCAAACTGGATGATTTTCAAAGAGAAGAAGCTGCTGCATTTGAAGAGGGGAAAGACAATTTGAACGGCCTTCATTTCGTTAGTGTGCAAATCGATGATGAAAGTGACCCATCTGGTTTCTGGTTACTCAGAGAGATGCCAGATGGTTTATAATAACAGAGTCATAATTTTAGCATTTGCAAAATATTTGTATGTCACATCTGAGAGACCAGGTGATAAATTTGAAGTCCTCGATGTAATCCTTTGGCGTTATTTACTTTATGTAGAAAGCTAGTTAACTGTTTGTCGTTTTGTCTTGACTGCTATTACACAACATAGTGTAAAGCTTCCGTTTGCCTTTCTTAGTTACAAGAAAAAAAGAACTGTACGTCAGAAGATCACGATCTCACCAGAGCAAAAGGCAAAAATCGTGCTAACATTGTCCAGACCGGGAATCGAACCCGGGTCGATGCAACCACAATGCACCATACTAACCACTGTACGATCTAGACCGACAAGATTGTCGAAACCTCGATACACAAAGAAATTATTTAATTTATCACGATCACAAATACGAGTATCTACCATAGAGCAAGATGATGATGAGCACGAGGGATTAGGGATGAGGGGTGCGTGACAACGTCTTCCTCGTCTGATAATATCGATTGAGGCAATCTTTCTTGAGTTCATGTCCGCTTTTATCATACTTCATCCTTGCGTGCGTTTTAGGTATGGTATGACACGCTGATCGATTTACATCTTTTTCTCATCATTTTATATCATGACAAGCCCCCGCCCCATCATCGGAAGCGCTGGAAGTCGAATTAGAGTTGTGTATTATCTTGATGAAGATGATGACACGACTTCATGGCGGAGTAGCAATTGTATTTGCGATCACGGTGGTCCGCCCTCTGGGCTTTGCACACAAATGAATAACATTTCAAATAAGGGCCGGTATGTTACTGATGTTACTTTTGAGAGTACGTCAGGTCAGTGGTATGTTGATGGACAAAAGAGAGATGGTACAGGTTTCAATCAGTGCTGGGGGGGGGACATCTGCACCCGTTAAAAGAGGAGAATTTTCTAAATTATTTTTTGGATCAGTTGATTATTATGGCAGTGATCGAAGGATTATATTGCATGAGCCAAATGGCTACAAATGTTTGGGTGATATTGATTCTGATCTATCCTTGCGGATGGATCGTATCAACGAAAGGGGTAAAACTATCAATTATGTCCAACTGTTTGGTGGAACGAATGAATACTTCATATCTGTTAGTGAAGGGACCGAATGGAATGGTCTGGGAGAGGGTATTGATAAGGAGTTGAAGAGTGGTGGTAAAGATAAGATACTGGATGTGGTAATTGCTGGGGATGGCTCTTGGATTATCGTTCGGCCAAATCGGATCATTACAAGTCATGGAGTTTCAACGCAATTGACGAACAAACTGTGGCAATTTTTTAGGAAGCACCGTCAAAGGTTTGTGCTTCAAGCAGAGATTGCGGCATTACGTGATCAACTGCTGCAACATCCGAAGTTTAAGTGGACAGAAGTGGAACGCGAAAAGCTTGTAAAGAAGGGAAGGTTACCAGGATCAATTGATCGCTTACTTATGCCTCGTATTGTACAGTGTTGCGAAAATGAAGTGCTTGGCATGATTCACCGTACCTATTACCAAAATCACTGGTTGGTACGATCCAACGTTTTCGATGGACTGATTGTCGAGCCTGGGCCCAATTCACATCTTGCTATCACTGAAGTGAATAGAATGGCAGAGTCGATGTGCAGAGGCTCAGGTTGGGATATCAGAAGTTTGGTTGAAAAGCCTTTACATGGTCTACAAGATGTCCTTCCAATAACAATCAAAGAAGCAAGAAAAGTGATCTTTCACAGACAATCCATTGATTAATAGAGTTGTGGTTTTAAGATGCGTTGGTAGAAATCTGAGTTTGTTTTGAGCATCAAGCATAAGGACGGATTCGTTTCGTAACCTTTGAAAACCTCAGCATGAAGTTGCAACTGGTGAAAATACAATATAATCTACATACATGAGAATATTAATTATATCTCAGAGGTATCTAAGCTACTTAGACTCTTCAATAATTTTTTAAATTATGAATCAAACTTACAACTTTCAATCTACCTGTCTCCCACTACATTACTAGATCAAGTAATGCGTGCACTAAAGAAGTACATATTGTAAAGACTTTCTTCATGAACAATATACAGCTTCATTTCGAGCTCCTTCCTTTTCGCCTGTCTACGCCCTTCTGCTTCATGCTCCTTTCTTTCTGATTCAAATGATATTGTTTTGGATAAGGAAGGAGGTGATGATGCCGAGAAAGACAAGAAGAAGAACATGAAGAGGGACAAAAAGCGTAAATCTGAGGAAGATGAGCTTGAGGAGCCTGCGACGAAGAGAAGAAATCCAAGAGGATGAAGAAGAAATCATAATATTTGACATAATAGAAGCTCCATTCAGAAAAATCTCTATAATATTTATCAATGCCTCTCTGCAGTTGGGAGGATGATAACCATCCTTCTGTTGGGACTGTATAATTTAAAGAATTGCTAAGTGAAGGTTATTAAATATGCCTTTTGATAGTATCTAGATCACTCAATTTGAATCCATCATTCCAATTACAAACTCTCATAGTA
>Ga0306864_1001147_pt1 | contig 11096 bp, 8 predicted proteins | sample AntRauTorckE5430_FD_190448 | JGI IMG/M metagenome (GOLD analysis project Ga0306864, IMG submission 190448) | Saline lake microbial communities from Rauer Islands, Antarctica - Metagenome Torckler E5 #430 (v2) (version 2) | ecosystem: Environmental > Aquatic > Non-marine Saline and Alkaline >...
ACGAATTACGAACCACCAAGGAAAGAAGTATAAAAAGCAGGCCTTTTGTCTCATTATTGTCTATTGTCTATCTTTGTCTATGTATCTATTATTGACAGAGATTGTCAGCTTATTGGCGCGAAAGGAATGACGGCAGCACAAAATAATAGCGATGAACGAACACATCATCATCATCAATCATCAATCATCGATCTCATCACTCATCATGTCGCGAGCATCGAGCATGCGACCATCATGAAACTTCTTTAGTAATCCTACTGTACCCAAAATATTTTACTAATATATTATATAAAGATACTACCAACCGAATCCAACCACAACTGTACCATCAACATGCTTAACATTTCATACTGTTCCTTAATCATCGTTGCATCGCTCCAGATAAGTGGAGCATTCTCTTTCGGCAGCTCCAACAGCAGACGTGCTTTCGTAGAGACATTAACAACCGCATCCATAGTATTCGCTGCCCAGCCAGTTCTTGCAGCGGATGATCTAAAAATTGGAGGAAGCGTTAAATTCGCTGGAGAAGAAATCATGTCTCCCAAAGAACACGGAACTTCATCTGTTCCTGTCCAAGAAAATCTTCGTTATGGGGTTTCGAGAAAACAGGCTGATAAGATCTGTAATTTCAACAGACATTTTGCCGAATCTGCGGGATCTTTTCGAGAAACCTCATTTGAAGATACTGTCCGTAAAGCAAATGGGCCTGTTACATTTTACGATTCCAACAGTGGTAAACCATTGTTTGTGGCTCCCATTGGAAGATCGGTGGATGAATTTATTGAAGAGTCAATGTACCATGGATGGCCAAGCTTTAGGGATCAGGAAGTTGTTTGGGATAATGTGAGAGTGTTGAAATCTAGCGGGGAAACAGTTAGTGTTGACGGAACACATCTTGGTCGTAAGTATCCATGTGATAGAGATTCGTAGACGTTGAACTATGACTTTGTTTGGAATTGGAAAAAAATCTCATATCTCACACATCTTTCTATTCTTGTTATTGTCACACTAAATACTGTATTGGATAACAGATAATATTCCGTCCAGGGACAAGAGAAACAGATATTGTATTAACCTGGTGAGCGTTTCTGGAAATTCTGTGTAAAGATTCTGAATGGTTCGAGTGGGGGATCAGAAATGGAACGTGCAGTCATTGCAGTATGCAGACAGGTCATCTACACTTCCGCATCACAGTACTACAGAAATGAATTCTTAACAGAGGCAGTAGCTATCTTGAATAGCAGGCTGATAAATCAATTCAATATTAATTCGTAAAAAAACTCAGTATGCAATTTTTAGCGGGACCAAGGAAAGGGCGTTCACAATTAATTATGAAACTTGAAATTGGACTCCACCAACTTCAACTACACTCTCTAGTAGAGAGCATCAAAATAAAGTGATTGGGCGTTCACAATTAATTCTTGATAATGGACTCCACCAACTTCAACTGCACTCTCTCTAGAGAGCACCGAACTACATAAAGTGATTGCTAGAAATGAATGTCATCCATGGCTGTCCTCGATTTCTTGAATATGATATTGTGAAATACGTTGTAGAGTTTTTATGATTAATCGCTATTTGTAAGCAAATATCTTTCTCTCTAGCTTGAGGGGGCATTTTAAACTGGGATTAAGTGTTCCAGCGTATAATGCAATAGCTTCTTGTAGCAAACCCGTTTCCGTATCCACATATTATGAATGATTGATATATATGCATCACTTGTGACAGACTTTCATGACCCAAGAAAGCTTCTGTGCATTGATGAAGCGGCGAAATAATGGATTGAATTGTCAGCAAAAGTCCATTATGCTGGTCGGAGACCTCGTGCCCACCACGTCAATGTCGCATTCGAACTGAGCAAGATTAAATTCTCCTTTACGGAACACATCCTTCATGCGGTCCATGCAAGCGCAAATATCATCCGAGAAGACATCTAGCTTGGTGAGTTTCGAAACATCACACGCAAACTGCCTTGATGCGGTTCGGCTCATGGCAGAATCACCCGCAATAGAGATGGCAGTGAAGACAGCGGCAACAGAGATGGTCGAAGGCTTGATAGACACAAAGTAATAATCAGAAAGAATAACCTCGGTCAAGAATCGTGTTAGATCCAAAATAAGTAGTCGTTTGGTGGCAATTTTTGGCAAAGCAACGAAGATCAGGTAGGTCGACTGTAGGATAGGGACAGGAGGGTTGATGCGCCAATTGAGGGCCATTAGCATGTTCCGCTCCATATCTTGTACATTCTTTGCTGTGAACCTTCCTGCGCTAAGGGCTAGAAAATAGTCTAGCGATAGCCGCTCGTGACATCTGTGGACTTTTGCAACTATATACAGGCTGGTAACAGAGGCAAGCTGGTAGGACCAAGTACTAACTGGACAGAGGGAGATGTATCGATCTAAATTATGTGTTGACTGCACAACGAGTTCGCGGCTTATGTCGCAGCTATCAACTATTCGATACTTCCATTCAACAACCAATTCACGCATTTCAGCTGTGAGAGATTCACATGAGTGTCCAGGCTGTACTTCATGCAAGGGGGTAGGGATGAGATATGGGTTTGTAGATGCTTTTGACATGAGTTCGATTTGATGGGTTTCAGAGAGAAAATCAGGACACATGTAAAGCTCTTCTTGAGTCATGAACGCTTCAAAGATGGCTGGTGCTTCATCGATGGATGCCTTTGAGTTAAGAAGGATTTTCATTTTTAGACACTGCTATATCTCAGTTATTGATTTATTGATATCGGAGAAGAAGTTCGATACAATTTCAATTGTGATGCCAGAATATTTTACGAAGAACCACAGATGAAATCTTTTTAGGGAAAAACGCGTTGAAACGCAGAGTACTTCTTGTAAATAACACGAAAAGGCAAGCTAAAAGACACTAATAGCGCCACTTTTCATCTGCGCGTCACGTTTATCGTCGTCGTATTTTGTATTTTGATTGGCACGAAACCTCCATGCTCGCATGCAACATGAGTGCGCAATTTTCTGCGTTATGGGATATGGACGCTTCTGTCCACAACTCTATTTTATAGAAATCTGGATGTAATGATGCATAATAGTATGATACTTAGCCAACATCATGTATTAATAATTTTCATATTCAACCCTTGACTCTGTGAGGATGAAAATAGAACTGATAACTTGTAAATTGCTCTTAGGTAGGGTAGTCGTTAGTATGAAATAATTGTCGTTCATCAGCTTACAGCAAACTGAGAAATCTACTTGACTGGATTAAAAAATCCATCCACTGAACAGTACAGGACAGTACGTCTAAGTCAAATGGCTTTTGCAATGTATCTTCTTCTTTACAGATACACTATCTTGTCAAATAATAGTTTATCAACTGCTACTGCTGTAGAATCATCCACATTGTTGAATTCTATGAAATTGCAACAATGAAATTGTTCTATATAAAGTTAAGGTGGTCAAAACGGTTCATTAATTTTGTTTCCTTTACAAGTTTCCTTTTTCTTAGAATCCTGCTTCGGGAGCAGCCTCAACTGGAGCAGCAGCAGCAGCCTGTGCCAATGCAGCTTCCTGGGCGGCTAAGCGAGCAGCTTCTGCGACCTGCTGTTGCTGAAGAAGAGTCTCGGGGTTGGGTTCCTCCTTTGGCTCCATGATAGTGACAACATCATCAAGAGGAATCTTGGGTCCGATGAGTCCCTGAGGATCCTGGGGAAGGAAGATAGCAACTCTGATTCCAACAACTCCTTGACGCAACATGACGTGCCTGACAGCAGTATCAGTGTAAACCATACTTGCATGTCCAGTCTTGATCATGTATCCATCTCCGAACTTCATGGCCTTCGCACGCTGTCCGCGAAGCTTTCCAGTCACAATGACCTCGCATCCCTTGGCGGAAGCCTCCATGACGAAACGGACAACTCCGTAACATGCACGACGGACGGCAAGTCCTCCGAGAAGCTTGTACTTGAGAGACTCGGCCTGAGCCTGTGCACAGAGTCCGCGGTTAATGACGCGCTCAGCATAAAGCTCAACTGCACCATCATCGAAATCGAATCTCTTCTGAACAACAGAGGTCAATTCACGGATGCGCTGACCTTTTTCTCCTAGAACATTCTGGGTGCGGGTCGCACGTACGATAATGTTGGTGCGATGGGGGGTGGTGCGTACTTCGACTCCAGCGTATCCGTCTTCGGCAAGCTCGGAAATGAGGAGTTCGTTGAGTTCAGCGTAGAAGCATCCGTCAGCGACGAACTTGCGCTTGGTGGACATTTTGGATCTTTGGGCCATCATCTTGAGACTATCGGGGTTGGTAAGGATGAAGATGGGAATGGGAATGGAAAAGGTGAGAAAGATTGGAAAGACTTGACAGAGGATAACTTGCTGGACTGATGAGGTGAGGTGAAGGAACTTGATATATTCTCCAAAGTGATGTTTGTCCGAAATGCAAGCAAACCGCATCAATCAAGATAAATACGTTCCGAGTAATCAGCAGATTATTATCAATGTGTATTCATGTCCGTAGTTTCTAACCACTGAAGAGGGGATAGTTTTTACCAGTTACGTGTTTACTGGATTGGATTAAACTGTCAAACGCACATGTGTCTGTACTGTCAACTCTTCGATTCCTCCATTAAATATTCCTAACATATCTCCAGTGATCCATCCTTATATCTTTGATTGATAACCTGATGCTGTGTTTGTCGCATTGTTCTTCGGGATGGTTGGACTTACATTGCTATACCTGTTGAGAAAAGAGGGGAGTAGTGTGTGTTGATGAGTATAGTATCGTGGTAAAGGTGTTATCGAGGAGGAGGTCGTTGCTCGTTGCCTGTTCGTTCGTCGTGAAGGAGTGCTCAAGTTTTGTGTGGTAAAGGGAAGGGGTCTTGAACACAACCCCCATCTCCTCAAAACCGCGAGAGAAAATAAATCCCACACCTGGGGAGGGGGTGTATTGCACTGCCAAAGTAAATCTTAGACCAGCATGGCTCAGGGAAGCGTGTACGATGTACGATTAGGTCTTTACTATTTACGAGTAATGAAAGAGGGGAGTTACATAGGCTTGTTCACTAACTAACCAAGCGAACTAACATACAAACGAGCAATGGTTGATTAACTTCTTCGCTAATGCTTTTTTGTCGTGCTATCCGTTAACAACGATCCGAAAAATTTGACCGTGTCGTTTTCTTCATGGCAATACGAGTTTGTTTTCAATAGGGTGATCCACATCATAAGAGCATCCGAAGTCTCATATCCAAACAACACAAAACGCAAAACGTCCATTCAAGTGCTGTTTGCACATTCAATCAGAAAATTCATAAAATCTCCATTGGACCAATAAGTACTATGAGCAGATACAGCAGAAAGGTATTCATTATCAACAACGCCAGGTTGAAGCTGAAAGTCCACCCTCTCACTTGTTCCACCGAGATCAAAGTCGAAAATGGTTTTACCTTTGAAAAACTTGTTGCTTGTTTTCGTTGTTTTTGTTGCTTTTGTTTCTTTTGTCATTTCTGTTTTTGCATCCATCATGGATCTTTGGCTTGGCATCTTCTCCAATAGTTTGGAGCTCAGCAATCCACTAAAGGTGTTGTATATCGTATCTCCCAACTCTTTGGCTTGAACATGCAGCCTCAACCCTTGCCCAGCAACTGTCAAAAAACATGGTTTGGGGAGGTCGCTATCTTTAAAATCCTTGGGAAGAAGTACTGGTTCTATACGATAAGCAACTGGATCGCTCGGATGAAAGATGTTGTAGACTGCACCACTAGGAAGTGTGAATGGCGACGATGGTTGTAAAGTAGCATCCACGTCTCTTCCAACCACTGTATCCTTCTCTTCCAGAAGACGCAACTCATCAAAAACAGGTCTCGCACCACGAAGAGTAAGGAATAATCCCAAAGGACTCCCGAGAAACATGGTGAATTTTGGAATGAAAGGAATCGTCTTTGTCACTTTGCGAACGGTGCACGGTCCCCATGTCCCACCTTTCTGCGTCACTTCTACACCTGAATCACCAGCATACGCTCGGTATACATCTGCTGATTGACGGGATGCATCAGTTGGGAGTTTGTATCCTTTCACTTCATCATCAATGACGATTGGATTGATATGAGTACCAGAACCACCAGTCATGGGAACCTTTTGCTCTAATCTGTCACCAAGTAAACTCAAGATGTCCCACGTAATGACAGATCCGAGAGAGTGCCCTAGGAGCGAGACGGACCCCTCTGTTGAGAAATCCTTGTGGATTGTCTGAAATGAATGATAACAATCAATGATTTGTTCCGTGACACAATTTAATACTTCTTCGCAGAACTCTGGAGTGAGATACATCAATACATCAAAAATGACGTCGTTTGCGATAGATCTGTTGGAAAAGAAGGCTATTATTGTGAGCAAAATTTGCGAGTTCAATAAAGTCATCTATCTACATGTACATGAACATGATGAACAAACAATTCAATGATTCTTCATCTTACCTGAGCCTCGGAATGGTTCCTAGTGTCGTTGATAGTAGATTATTCTTCAATGAGCTCGATGATGAATGAATTTTATCATACCATTCCACAGGTATGAATTCTATCCGATTCGGCGGAGGTGGAATTGTTTGACTGTATTTGTAAAGCCCACCGATGGAAAATAGCACGAATTCGGTTGGCATTATTCTTTTGCAAATACAATACAATGCAATGCAATGCAATGCAGTTACAATACAATCACAACACATATCACAATGGAAGAATACATGATTTTCACTCACCTGCGTTTCTGGCACAGCTGAGATTGTTGTTCCCACGATGCGTACATTGTTTTATTGATGGTAGCTCGCATTTCTTCCACATTTTCAATCACACCAGGAAGCATGACATCTTCTCTCCTCCACATCGCCTCACCAACACCATGGATGATGAAGGATAAATGCCGAACGGGTCCAAGCGCTAGTTCCTCTTTTTCTCCCTCAACGGTATACTCCCCATATCCGCGTTGGAGCTCTGTTGAACCTTGGAGCAAAGATCTGATGGAAACGGATTTTTTTCGTAAACTGAGCGTGTTACCTACCTTCATGAGAATTACTTTGTAGCCATGATCATCTTGAAGGATAACTTCAGCTCCAGCTCCAGCTGTATTAACATTAACATTAAGATTAACAGCATCTATGCTCCCACCACTCGAATTTTGGTCAGTCTTGCACTGGATATAGAATTCTTCAATGAGCATTTCGTCCATTGTGGAACAAATGGGAACAAGATTCACATCTTTGTCACCACTACCACTCTTGCAATCTCTCACGAACCAGAGTGCACAACAGAGTTGCCTGACGGGGGCATTGTAGAAATTATATCGGATCCGTTTGGTTTGGAGGTCAACAGTTGCCCTACCGAATTCAATAAGTGTCGTATTTTCTGTTCCTGCTTGGACTGTTGCATTGATTTGTTGACAGTCACATTTCCGAAGAGGTTCCCAGGGATTATCATCTTTCACACGTGCAAACCATATTCGTTCCGGTTGATTCGATGGATCTTCTATTCCTTCCCATGTTGTCATTTTGAATAATTACCCAGCAGTCTTGGGCATGTACTGATGGTGTAATTGAAATTATGTATGTGATTCTTCATGCATTACTTTTTCTTTATTTGTTCTGCCTGCCGTCGTTTTGTGATTACGATTAAATAGCTAGCGGCGGCAGTGCAGATGGAGAAAGGGGTGAAGAAGTGTTGCCACCCTTCAACGGCGCTAACACCTGCTAACACCCAACTCGCAACTCGGCCTTCTTTCTGGAGAAGAAGAAGAAATAATAAATAATCATCATCATCATCATTCATCATCGAGCTTGAGCAATTGATACATAATTATTGTAGAAGCAAGAAGTAACAGCAAGAAGTAACAGCAACAAACACCATCATGGACGATGGACGATCTCCCACTTGAAGTTCTCACCCACGTGCTTTTCTTTATCGGGAAAGGTCACCATAGATATATTTCCACCGTTTCTACCAAACTACAGGAAGCCTATTCGATCGTCAGCAATGATACATCATCTCATTCTTCCCAGCATCATCATCCTGATAATAATAATAATGTGACCGATATGAAAAGTGTCATATCATCCCCAGCTTGCATTGAAATATATCTAGAAGAGGGACAAGGCAACCTCGATTCCAAGCTCATTGCCATCTTGAAAGCTGCTGCAAGATACGGTCACATTCATGTATTGAAATGGGCCTACTACGAAGCTGGATGCGCATACGCACACGCTTCTTCCGAATGTATTTTCATATCCGCGATTGAACATGGACAGATGGAAGCCACGAAATGGCTGCATGCCTACTACTATGGTCGTCGCCTGGCTGGAGATAAATATTATGATCATGCCAAAAAACCTTGCGAGGCCGCTGCAAAGAATGGACAATTGCATATCCTCCAATGGTTGAGAGCTAATGATTTTCCATGGAATGCAAGAACTTGTGAAGAAGCTGCGAAAGGCGGGCATCTCAATGTTCTCCAATGGCTCAAAGACAATGACTGTCCGTGGCATGCAGGGACTTGTGAAGCGGCAGCAGCGAGTGGGCACCTTGAGATTGTCCAATGGTTGAGAGCGAATGGTTGTCCTTGGAACACATGGACTTGCGAGGCTGCTGCAAAGAGTGGACAATTGCATATTCTCAAATGGGCAAGAATACAACAATGTCCGTGGGATTCATGGACTTGTTATGCTGCAGCATCTGCTGGGCATCTGGATGTTCTCAAATGGGCAAGAATGAATGGATGTCCGTGGAGAGAAGAGACTTGTTATGCTGCAGTATCTGGGAGGCATTTGAATGTTCTCCGATGGGCAATTGACAATGGATGCCCCTATACTGCACTGACCCTCAAGGATGCAGCCAAGGAAGCAGTGACAATAGGAGATATCTCGTGTTTATGTTGGCTGAAAGAACTAGGATGCCATTTTGATAAAGACATTCATCGGTGTGCTGCTAATAATGGTGAATGTGAACGTGGGGAGGTACTCGAATGGTTGCGACTAAATAATGGGAGGCGAGTTCATAACAATACGTGCTACAATTGGATGAGGAATATTTTTTGTTTGCCCGTTCATTTTAATGCATTTTATTATAATCCGGATTAATTGGTATTGGTCTTTCCCACTTTTGTCAATGCTAATGTAACTAATTGAAGAATCAGAAACAAGATGCAGTGAAAGCACAGTTAGTACATTATGATGATTCTCTGACAACCCTCTAGAGGACCACCGCCTTCGAATATTTCGAATCACAAAGTCTCACACATGACAGTGAAGCTCGTGGCTCTGTCCTGTGCTCAGATGTAGACATCCAATTCTGGGATCTTTCAATCTCCTCCTTACCACACGTGGTGCAGCGTATGTATATTTGCAATATGAATTCGATTTGTCGTCATTCTTGTTAATCTTTTTCTCTAAAATCACATTGGCTGATAGAAAAATGGGCATTCTTATTGAGTATCTATTCTTTCCTCACTCTCACCAAATTCTAGACAATTAGCGCGAGATCCAATGCAAACGGGTAGAATAAGAAATGATGTGTCACTGTTGATCCTCCTCCTCCTTGGGGGAGATGCAAAGTGGATCATGTCATGAATCATGATCATTATTCTATAAATTTCGTTTATGAGCCCCCAATTATTATTATGGCATTCTGCCATCACACAATGCAATAGCGATATCATGCATACCTAGGATTACAATCTAGACCTGCATAAAGCTCTGGAACTCGGAATCCCGATGCATGGATCCAAAGAGTCGCAGCCAGTTTTCTCCCCTTTCGCACAGGAATGGCAGAATGAATAGCTGCAGGTTCGTTGAATCGCCAATCATCCTTCATGTTGGCCCAAAGGATGATTTTGCCGCGTTTGGGTGTCACTGCCAATCGTTTCGTCTTTCCAGAAGAATCAGGCCCGGCAAAAGCAGTCTCACCGCCTTCTTCCACATCTGATAAGTAGTGAAACATTGTCAGCATTCTAGGACCAGATGTGACAGAAGCGGGATCAGGGATAGAGTCATTCCAACTATATTCATCGGCGTGCCACGTATAATGCTGTCCAGGTCCATAATCAATAAATTCCATTGCTTCAAAATTATTGGGATGAAAGCCAAGTAGCTGTGATGCTCTTCTATATAATTCACCGATGAAGGGTTGTTGCATGCATTGTATTGAGTCACAATTTGTAAGGCTGACATCTCGTATATGTTTCGGATGTTCATCTTCAATTCGATACCCCTCGACACTGGCAATACGAATCAATTCATCTGTCTCCGTTTCCGTCAAGTAAAATGGGAATTCAGCCACCCACGGAGATTCCATATTCAAAATCTTCGCACCTTTCAAGTGCTCATGCTTTTCTTGCATTTCAGTTGATGTAATATGATGAAAAAAATCTGACCAATTGATGTGTTCATCGACCATTCGTTCGTCCATTTCATTCTTTAGAGAGGTGCACTTATTGGCCGCCACCACCAGAGGGCATTGACCACACGTGGAGAGACAAAGTTCAGCGCTTGGCCATCGGCAAGTACCATCATCGGCAAACAAACCTTGGAGACTAGCGCACGCGTTATCATTGACAGCATCCAGTTCATTGACACAACCAAAACTTGATTGGTCCTCGTCGTCAAAATGGTTCGTTCTCCTACTGGGTTTTTCATCGATGTCGGTGGCTTCATTTCTATTGCTGGACAACCTGAGGAAGGACAAGAGGCGCCATTTGGCCATGATGGACAACAAAGAAACTTAAACGCAATATTAGGGAAGCAATGACTTCAGAATATTGAATACCCTTCATCATTTTGACTGATGATTGATGCATCAAATCATATGATTTAAATTCATTGGTTTACAAATAATCAACAAATATTATGATTGTAGACGTTAAATAATGGAGGGTATTTGAATTTATATAACGGTAGACTCAAAGTTAAACCAAAAACACCTTCCAGATATAATTCCAGATGATGATTCCAAATCACAATTTGATGGTAGGTAGTTGGTGATTGATAGATAGCAGGTGGTAGGTAGTACTGGGTGACTGGTATCTATCTAGTATCTGACATCTGGTAGATTATGACATCACGTATCAGGAAACTTG
>Ga0306864_1001149_pt1 | contig 11081 bp, 11 predicted proteins | sample AntRauTorckE5430_FD_190448 | JGI IMG/M metagenome (GOLD analysis project Ga0306864, IMG submission 190448) | Saline lake microbial communities from Rauer Islands, Antarctica - Metagenome Torckler E5 #430 (v2) (version 2) | ecosystem: Environmental > Aquatic > Non-marine Saline and Alkaline >...
CCAGAGACAAGATTTGTATCTACGACAAAAGTTTGCAAGACGAACAATTGCTGCACTTCAAAGTTGATCATTCAGCGAAGGTAAGTGAAGTTTCTTATCCTTTCATATCAATACAATAGAATTATTTCATTTGGCTCACAAATCATGACTTCTTTCAAACATACTAGGCGCGTATGCTCACCCATTTCTATGCATTTGTCTTCTTTCAAGATTGGGTAAGTCAACTCTTGCGCTTTTATAACACCTCAATTTAATTCATTCATTTGATCAGCAACTTATATCTACTGTCATAATTCAAATCGATCAGAAACAAGATCTTTGGAGCAAGAGATTTGTGCGCGATCACATCCGTTACCTTGATGAGATCGTGTGTGCCGCGGCAAGAATCGTCAAGGCAGTTCGCGAGAGAGCGCGCAAGCACTCTCCGTCCAATGCGAAAGGAGAATACGACAGTTTCCATGTCCGCAGAGGAGACTTCCAATACAAAAGGGTGAAGGTCGACGTTGACATCCTTGACAAAGAGAGCAAGGATGAATTACGGGAAGGCGGATTCGGTTCCCTTTACATTGCCACCGATGAGAGACGCAAAGAATTTTTTGAACCGCTGAAAGCCAAGTATGACGTCACCTTTCTTGACGACTACATGCATCTGATCGAAGGCATCAACCCCAACTATTACGGCATGCTGGACCAGCTCGTTGCTTACAAGGGCAGAGTCTTTTTCGGAACGTGGTTCTCCACATTATCAGGGTATATCAATCGCATGAGAGGATATTACGCGGCCAAGCATCAATTGGAAGGATACGAAAAGGGCATCTTACCAAGTTATTACTTTGTGCCAAATCAGAAAAAGATGCAGATGGCGAAGTACATGCCTATCAAGAAACCCATTTACATGCGTGAGTTCCCAACGAGCTGGCGTGACATTGACAAGAGCGTAGATAAAATGTGAACCACTTGAAACGGCACATGTAATGTTGAAATAGAAATTTAAATTAAATTAGCAACGCAACGCGAAGTAGACTAACTAATAAACAGCAATGCTTATTTGAAGGATTAATATGATTCTCAAAGTACATGACAGCGTCCATCAACAGCTCTCTTACACATCAAACTTCTCCAAATCTCCTCGCCATCTCAGATCACCGCCATACTTGCTTCCTCCGAAAGTATCATATCCCGCCCCAGCATAAAAGCTACTAGCTCCAACAGTGCTTTGGGTAGTATAAGCAGCATCATAGGCAAGTTCATCCTCTAGAGATTCATTCTCAATGCAGAAGGAAAGGAACTGCCGCGAACGTAATCTCCGTGCTGATAGGGCTCCAACGAAGAGCGCCATTGTGGCAACTGTTGTAATTATAATCTTTTGATCTTCAGTCTGTGGTGTGCTGAGAACCTCGCTTTCTTCCGTTTCGGTCGAAGAGGTACTACTCGAACTCGCAGTTGTCTATTTTCAAACAAAGTGAGAAAGAGTGAGAAATGTCATTCGTGGCATGAATCAATATTGGAATTTGGGAAGGAAAGGAAATGAACTTACTTCTTCTTTTTGAGGGGGAGGCGGAGGAGGATGATCATTGTTGGGTGGAGGGATTAGGATAGCTTCTTTCCCAGCCATGTCGACTTCATTTCCTTCTTCATCAAAAACATGTTTTGGAAGAGGAATCTCCCCAGCTGCGGTTTTGAGTTCTGCCGGATCATAGAAGAGGACTTGCTGCTCTTCAGGCTCTTCCTCCTTCTCTAACGGTACCTTCACCGCAGCAGTTTGTTTGACAGGTTCCGCCTCCTGCTGCTTCTCCTGTGCAACCTGGCTGGTCTGCATAGCGGTCGTGACAGCAGCAGCACTTTCTTCACTGAGAAGGAGCACCTGTTCACCCTTTTCATTCTTGCCAATTGTAGCCTGTAGTTGAATATTGGCGGCTTCTTTCCGTCTGGGTTTGAGGATTACTTGGGCAGCCTTTCCATTTCCTTTGGGTTTGCCATTGGGTTTGCCATTGGGTTTCGATTGTCTGTTTTTCCGGAGTTGTTGTTTCTTCTGATTCTTCTTGCCTTTTGGAACTAGGCGCACTTTGCCCTCGGTGAATTTATTGAGGGACAGGATGGCGAATAGAGCGATCAGTATCCGTAGTTTGGGTGGTGCTATTATAGACTTCATTGTGCGATATAATGAATGGACCGTGTGGTACGATGGTATGAGTATGATACTATGACAATGATGGCTCTGGACTGCAGGTGCACGATTTGTTGGAGTCGTATTGTTTGGTGTTGTTGTGGTTTTGGTGGTTGCTTTCTGTTGGTGTGAGTGAGGTGAAGAGACAGGTGGTATGGTACCGCGATAGGTGTTGGTTCCCGTTTACTTTACGTTTGAAAATATTATGGCCGAAACAAGACTGCAAAAGGCCTTGTCTAAATACATACCATACAGTACATAAAAATTGACAGCTTTGTAAAGGAGGTTATGCACTATTCAACAACTCACTCAAAAATCAAATTAACAAAACACAAAACAAACATAGATAGTAGATAGTGTAATGATAATTGATAACTGATAACCAACATGCATCCTGACTTAAATCGAACGCAAACATGGCAATAAGGAACAGGAAATTGACTTCGCGTCTGGCACACTATCAAAGTGAACCGGCTCCAATTCCGCGTCCAACAAGAAGAAAAAGGAAGAACACATTCACTGCAGGAGGTGTCGTCTGTCTTTGTGTGTTATGCTTATTGTGCTACTATGGATTATCAGGTACCTTGACAATGCCTCCTGAATCGAATAAGAATGGTGACGCTTCATCATATTTAATAAAACCGTTGGTAGTTGGATGTTACTTTACAGACGATCCACAAGGAATCATGGCTGGTTCGAGAATTGTACGAATGAGACGTCTCAAAATCTACGACGAAGATCGGTATCCATCCAAACGGCAAATGGAATGGACAAAAGAGAATGAAGACAATGAAGCACAGCTTCGCGATAGCAGAAAGTATAAAAGAGGTTTGCCACAAGAGAGAGAAGATGAAAAGTGCGCACTGCGATATGAATGGCAAAAACGTTCTTATCCAACTTGCAATTCCATCCATGAAACTGATTTTACTGAATTCTATAATGACAATGGCAAAGTTGTCGACGAAAACAGTCGCATAGTCGCCAGTGGGTTTTTCAGAGATGTTTGGAAAATGTCAGATAATCGCGATGGGATATCTTGGATCGCTGCGAAAACGTTACGGAGCATCCACCCCTTCACAGCGCGAAATTTCGATCGGCATCGTCGTGACGCCTTGGCCGCAGAACGAACATCGTCCAGTCTGCACACACTTGACATGTATTCTTTTTGTGGTCATACCGTGATGACAGAATTTGCTGAAAAGGGTAGTTTGAATGATATCATTTGGCCCATGAATGGCAATTGTACTCTTTCTATAAAAGAAAGGCTGCATTATGCAATGGAGGTCGCGAAAGGGCTGGAAGCGCTGCAGTTTGTGGATACTCCAGATGCTGCGAGTATTGTACACACTGATATTAGACCGGCACAACTTCTGTTAGGAGGGGATAACAATTCTTTGAAATTGAATGACTTCAATCGCGCATTCTTCATCGCATTCGATAGAAAGACTGGGTCGCCTTGTTCTTTTCGAGTGGGTAATAATCCAGGAAAGGTAAGTCGCCATTGCAGTCACATGATCATCCAACATTATTTAGTATTTGACGTTGCATATCTGATCGGTTGTGCCCTATCATCAGTTCCGATCGCCAGAAGAATACAGCTATTTTGAGGAGTCAGAGAAAATTGATGTTTACTCGATGGGGAATGTGGTAAGTTGATAATGTGACTTGTTTGATAACCATTTCATTTGCAATCTTCATCTACTGCATGCTGATATCTCTTATCATCGTCCAGTTCTATTCACTTCTGACGGAGCTATGGCCATTTCAAGACATTACTGAAGATCAAGCTCAGGATAAAGTTATTGCAGGAGAGCGGCCGTCTATTCCGATGGAAAATACAACAGAACCTTATGCAATGGCTCTGATACATGCCATCAAAATGTGCTGGACGCATCATCCAAGGTAAGTGGCCGCAGATTACATTGAATTCGTGTATTGTCGACATCTCAAAATGCTCGAATGCTGTATCCTTATCGTAAAATGCTACCTCTCAATTTAACACCATTGACATGATAGTCAACGTCCATCTGTAAAGGATGTTATAGGATATATCGAGAAAGCAATGGAGTAATTATGATTGTTGTGCTACTATCAATAAATATTAACAATCAATAATCACATGATGTGTGAAAAAGCTGCGTATAATAGTGCCATAATAAATATGAACATGTGAGATGTGAGATGATACTCACAAAATCATTGGCAACAGTTTGAAATGATGCCAATGAGTCGTGATGCTATTTATATTTTTAGGAAATGTGATGCTTACAAGACCAAGACAGAGGCAAAATAATTGTTATTTACAAGCATTCATTACACTACTGCCATTCCTCTCAGCTGCTACTTATTGTAACTTGTAACAATCCTAACACTGGACATTACCGTCTGATTATGTTTTCTATAAATGTTTCAGAGCCGAATCAAATGTCATCAGAAGACAAAGCCGCGACTACCACAACATCCATCCTAAGGAAATCCACTGAATCTCTTTCCAGCAACAATGGAGACGTTACCAACCTTGGGACAACCATGCAATACGAAGGTACCAAACCGTCTAAGATTTGTTCTAGTAGCTATTTGAGTGATTCGAGGTACACTCTACAACCAGAGCCGCTTGGAGAGAGTACGCAGATGAAAATCATAAGTGATCATGAAGATGAAATGTGCATTCTTCGGGAACAGAAAGCTACCGATAGATTAGGGAGTCCTGGGAGGAGATTGCTTTCTTCTCTCTTGAGAAAAAAGGTAGAGCAAGAAGAAGACGACGAAGACTTCTCAACAATTGTCGTTCCCAAGCTTAGTCCTGATGACCGCAAAAAACATCGAGATTTTTTTGAGCAGCTTGATGAAAGCGATGACGATGATAGCACCCCTGTGCTCGATATTTCCACCGATGACAGCCAGGAGACAAGCAAATCATCGGCAACCACTAGCGAGAAAAGTGTGCATGAAACCCTACAAGATCATGGCGTCGAAAGTTTCCCAACATTTCTACAAAGAATGTACTGTGGATGCATGGGAGTGGAATACATGAGCAGTGAAAAAAGGCCAAAGGGTGTGAAAATTAATCCTGTGGCCACCGTTTATAGCATCAATAGTCCCAAGTCTCTTCTTGACGAGGAATAGTGTGAATGCAACAAATTACGGTGTGATCCCATGTACTAAAGATTCTCAATACGGCATGAAAGTGAAAAGCTCCATCAAGCACGCTCGTTTTCAAGATACTTTAGTTCATAAATTTATTAGTTCTACAGCAAATTATTATCAAGCGCTTTAAGCCTGTGATGCAGCGAAATTGTCACACATTTGTTGAATATCTGGCGTGTTGCACACCGAGCGAATGTGCATGACTCTTCTAACATCGTCTAATCTTTTGGCCTCGTCCAGGGCACGTTTCCATAACTTAGATTCGCAGAAAAGATCATACCTTTCTTCCCCATCAGTAACTTTCTGTATGTACCATAAGATATCGCTCACCTCTCTTTTTCTTTTTATAGCTGCGAGGGCAAAATACTTGTAGGAAATGGGGGCTTTTGCTCGTGACTCTGCTAGGTGTCTCATGTTCTGCCATTGATCTGTTGCGGAAAAAGCTCGTATTTTTGTGTGCCAAAGTCGCTTCTCTGGCACTTTGAATTTCTTCGCAAGCTTTTCACTTTCCATTAATAGCTTGTTTGCTTCTCGAAGTTTCACTGCGGCGTAACATAGGACGTTAAAAATTGTATCGGTTACTGATGATGTTTTTGCGATCACGTCAGACCCATAAGCTCTTCTCAGCCTCTCTTGTTCCAAAATTAGTTCCAAGTATTCGTCCGTGCTAGATTTTAGAAACGCATTGTCCTTACCCTGGGCAAATATGCGCGAAGCCTCTTGTAAAACACTGAGTCTATCTTGTTCTCTCGGCAAGCCCAAAGCTCGTTTTGCCACAATGGTACCAGAAACGGCATAATCCTGAGCTTTATTTCGTAGATTGATAACATGTTTCATGTCATGCATGCTTGCAAAGTATTTCGACAAAAGATTCATTGCTTCAGCTGGAAACTTCTTCACAACTGTACTGAGGTACGATAATTGTGCTTGGGCAGCGTCTCTGTTCTTCGCGATGCAAGCTTTCTCAAACTCAATAAGGACATGAAAAATTAGATCGTCATCTTTTGCTTTTGCTGCAACAGCTGCAGCATCTGAATACAAGCCAATCGCTGTTAGGCCTGGAACTTTATCAGAAAAACTTGGTTCCAATGTAAGCAAGAGGTTTGCGACACCGTTTCTTCCTGCTTTACTAGCTGCCAGTGCCACTGTTGCATAACCACCTCTGTTCATCAAGGGCGACTTCACATCAGTGTTGAGTATTTTGATAGCTGCATCTGTGGTTTCAGAGTCACTTCTACCAAAATCTGTTGCAACGTATGCTGCTGCTCGGGCTGCCCTCGCATAAGCTCTTACAGCCTCGTCAAGTTGCAGATATGTTGCGAGAGATGTGGCAAGGGCCGGTCGTTTCATCGCAATCAATCTTGCAATAACTCCAGTGGCTTCAACTGAATCATACTGTGCAACTGTCATTGCAAATCCTACCGTCGGGTCTCGCAAAGCATTTAGAACTCTAATTTTCTTGCCAACCTCAACAAATAACAACGCAACCTCGGATGGTCTTACATTAGCGATATTTGTCTTTTTCGAGTTACCACCCATAACCCCCCTTGCGTTGTTGTCTTTGTAATCAAAATGCATTCCATAACTTGCTGCCCTAAGTAATCTCTTTTGCATTTTTATATCAAGTTCTAGCGCTGCTGCATTAATGCATACTTCTATTGCATCCATAAGAAACCCGGTTTTAGTGATAGCTCGAGCAGCTTCATCACTTGCTGGGCTTCCATCTTGGAAAGCGTCGCTTGCATCGAGCAACATTGCAGACGGTTCGATGCCGCCAATTCGAAGCATTGCGGCCGTTGCAGGTGGGACTCTCTGTAGAATCTCAACACTCTTATCTGTAATGACTCTACAGCAATCCATTTCTGCGCACAAATGGACATTCTGAACACCACTATACGGGAATCGGAGCCAGTCGCCGTAAGGTCCTACCATCAAAACACCTAGATTCTTCCAATGCAATACGACGCTATCTTCTCCACACCATTCCATATTATGCGGCAAATCAGAAGATCCATCGCTAGTATCAAAATCCAGCACCTTTGTTTCAAAGTTTGTTGAAATGACAGTCATGATTGATCTCTGCGTGAAGCATGCCAAGAAACGGCCATTAGGTGCAAATTTCATTTGTACAATTGGAGAGGCAATCCTTTCTTGACAATTGACATCCACAATTCCACCCTTCGATGAAGTATCACAAATAATCACCGAATTATTTGATGTTCCCAGGAATACTTCTGGATGTCTTGTCTGTGTATGAATCCTTGGTAGTACTGAAACAGATGTGTACGAAATGTAATCCTTCTTTGCGTGTGTTGCAGTGGCTAGTGGCGTAATGAGTGCATAATAAGTGGACGAATTTGAATCCATGATTGGATGCAAATCACCTCCGTTGCCTATGCCAATTCCATCGCCAGTAATTTCTTCTCCGATATCAGCCTCTTCATCCCAGTCAATTGCCCTCACCGTCCTTGATGCAATATGACACCCGATCCGATATGCATCATCGCCCTCTTCTTTACTATCTAATATTTCAACCAGAGCGCAAGACATGTTAGCGCTAAGAACTGCGACTCCACCATCATAAGTATTGGCTTCCATAAGCTCCAATGTCCCCGATCCCTTTGCAGCATCGTGTAGAATATAAAATGGCGGCAAGATGGGTTTTCCGGATAGACTGTATGTCAAACAAAGTGAATCTCTCAAAATCAAGACAAGAATGCACCTACTGGTGAATCCTATCGTCAGCACGTCAGACGCAGAATACTGATTTCTCTGCTGCCGTTTTGTTTTTATTCCATTCGAAGGTGGAAAGTCAATCTTTGATAAGACTTGTCCCGAATTCGACATGATACGAATTTCTGTATTATTGAGTGCGGATTGAATGGAAGTTGATGAAGTTAACGGAACTGTGATGGTGGCAATCGGACCACCGTTGGGACATGATGCTATGATTGTGTGCGTCGTGGAAGCTAGAAATTGTGTATATTCAGCCGGACTAAGATGCGACGACTTGATGTTTGTTTGCGAAGGGAGACAAGCTAGCCCTGGTCTCTGTTTTTGCTTAGCCTTTGAAGCCGAAGGGATTTCGTCAGGGGAGTTCGAGTGTCCCCATGCAACGCTTTCATAAATGGACACACGACGGTAAGGGAGATCGCCTAGAAATTGCCACGATGCTTCCACTGGTGAATCTTCTTCTTTGTTTTCATCCAATTTTATTCCAGTGGTGTCATGATATGATTCTTCGGCCGAATCATAAGAGTGCGAATCATCGTCATCGCTGTAAGATGTAGTATCAAAGGGATTCGTTCCTTTCCCTTTTGTCGGGGTATACGAGGTTGAAGATGGCATTATCAATTAGCTGTGAGTTGCTGACACTTCTTGCAGCCACACTTCTTGCAACCTATCGATGGCGCTAGCTTTTCCAATAGCTATCTCACTACTCTATCTATGATGTTAGGTACTATCGTACTATGTACTATCTCTAGAGAGAGAGTGAAATACAAAATTGCATAAAAGTTCTCCTGAAAATTTGTTCGACCGGACTGTTCTCAACGGTAAAATACCAGTAAATAAGAAGTCGTTTATTTAAATCAGATTCAAAGATGCACTGTACATACGAAATATGAGTTGAATCATGCATGAGCATTAATGATTGTGTCGTCAGACAATTATTAGCTTTATTCTAAGTGAAGAGACCTCCCATACCTGCTGCATACGCCATAGGTCTTACATCGGGATGAGGTACCGCTTCAAACTGTGTGAATTTCGGTTCGCAGTCTTTTGCGAAATGAATAAAAGCACCTTTATTTCCCATCGAGTCACAATAGTTTGGTGCAGAAAATATTGTGATGGTCTTTCCACCATGTTCCACTAAATATCCTTCCTCTTTCACCTCATGACTGCGGACCAAAAGTTGCAGATCATTCTTTGCCAAAAACGCTTCTGTGATATCAGGTCCAAAGGCGAATCCAACTCCGCGCTTTGAAGGACTCTTCCCGTTGAAGGGTTGCGGATCGCTCCAGAGCAGATCACTCATGAGTCCAGCCTCGGGCGGTTCGCATCCGCGCTTAATCTTCTTTATCTCATCCAAGGTCACTGGCACCACCGGAATACCGCCATGAGTTACAAATACCTTATCTTCAATAACTGTGGCGAGTGGAAGGTGACAAAATACCTCTAGGAATAAATCGAATATTTTCTCGTCATACTTCGCCTTGACCTCTCCTTCAAAACCGTAAATGCGATTCATATTCTTAGTTTCGTGATTACCACGTTGCAGGTAAATACTTTCAGGACATGCCATTTTGAATAAAAGGAAAGTGAGTATTACCTCGACAGAGAAACTTCCACGGTCTACAAAATCACCGTTGAATAGGTAGGGGTTGGTAGGACTGGGATGTCCGTTCAAGGCAAAAATGTTCATGACATCGTAGAATTGACCATGGGTATCTCCGCAAACTGTGACATGAGGTTCATCGCCCTTGGTTTCTTCTCCGCAGGTTTCAGGCACTGATATTTTCGTGAGAGATGGTAAGGTCTCAAAATAGCATTTACAGTGAATCAGAAGGCGCGCAACGTAACGCTTGTGAATGAGTTTTTGATCTTTAAACGCTTGTATCGCAGCCTGTAGAGGAGAATAGATAGTAGATGATGGTGTAAATAATCATGATCCATCATGCTCAATGTTCCACATATTATATTGTTCGATATGCAATACTACTCACCATGACGAAATCCATTGGCAACTTCCCCGGCTCGAACATCAATTCTTCCTTATCCATGTCTCCATTAGCTAGACAAATTTCACCACCTGACGGATGAGGACCATCATAGCCCGGATTGATATTTATATCATTTGGCTGAAAGCTCTCGCTTAAAGGAATAGTTGACTCGCTCTGAATGGCAGATGCGAATAACGCTTGCTTGACCAGCTTGTCGCATTGCGAATATCTCAATCTAGCATCTCTATCCTTGGGTCTCAGCTTGCAAACCATTTTAAAGTCTTTTCTCGCCTGTTTCGGTTTATTGAGAGCAAATTCGGCAGTTCCTCTTCGGTAATATGCCTTGGGGTACGATGCATCTATCTCAATAGCAAGAGTGGCGTCGGAAATCGCCAATCCATAATTTTCTACTTTGATGAACGCCTGAGCGCGATTGGAGAGAATGATTGCGTTGGGATTGTCTTCGCCGAGAAGCTCCAGTGCTTCAGAGTAGAAACCAATGGCTTCGACATGGTGACCTCCCATCAGTGCTTTATTTCCCTTGTCTTTCAGTTCGAGCACATCTCCTGGAAGTTCGTTGTTGATGGGTGTTTCGGTCATCTCGCTGCCTGTGTGTATATTGATGACTTCCTGAGTCAACGTACTGGGCGAAGTAAATTATCGGTGTTGTTGATTGATGAGTGATCAGTGATGAGGCATGAATCAGCAAATAATACCGAGTTCAAAAAAGTGCCAAGACGAAGAGACCAATGCATGGTCGCGAGGACAACGCTGAGTGTGGCACCAAGTTCACGTAGGCTCTGGTATGTTATTTTTTAATTATGTTATTCTGTTACAATGTCTTCAAACGTCACTGAATAAGCCATAGAGCGCATCGAAACATTTGAAAGACCAAACAGACCCCCCCCCTCCTCACAAATCACAAATCCCAGTATTTAAGTATTTGCAAATTGGAACTTCTAACTGGATCGATATGATATTTCCCTCGCAAGTCCCAAGACCTTTGAGTACTCCATTTCGTCTTTCCGCTTCCAAATATTGAGCAT
>Ga0306864_1001150_pt1 | contig 11077 bp, 9 predicted proteins | sample AntRauTorckE5430_FD_190448 | JGI IMG/M metagenome (GOLD analysis project Ga0306864, IMG submission 190448) | Saline lake microbial communities from Rauer Islands, Antarctica - Metagenome Torckler E5 #430 (v2) (version 2) | ecosystem: Environmental > Aquatic > Non-marine Saline and Alkaline >...
GCATAATGTCTTTGGCCTCTTCTTAAAACACCTAAAAATCTAGTTGGATCTCGTAACAAATAAGAATCAGGTCTGTTTTACGCTTAATGATTATGTACTACGTTACGTTAATCAAGTAAATGCATAGTGGCACTTTTATTGACACAGTTAGTGAGGAACGTCTCACGTGAATATACATCACAGTTGAATTTATCTTTGGATGTCAGTTAGACATGATGATGATCATATGATCCAGAATATAAATTGGAAACATGTCATATGGATATACATCAATTCCAAGTCGAAGCTGAATGAAAACATGAGCGGTCTGTTCTGTTCCCAAGAATTAAAAGGACGAAGACCTTTTGAAATGTGGAAAACTAAGTGAAGTGCACGTTCGGCCAAGGCCTCAATATTAATAGTTTTACAAATGTGGTAGTTTCGGCTGATACTTCTATGTTAGTCGATGTGTCATATTGCGCATCATTCGCACACTTCCAAGTTGTAATGATCGACTGATTTCGCATCTCTTAAGAACCAAAATCACCATACCATGCCGTCATGATGCCAAATATTACACTCTTCGTTCTTCGACCTGCCTTTGTCCAAGTTGAGCTGCCACCATAATTCCTCTGTATCCAGGTTATGACTGAGTGCTGTATGACCCTTTAATGTAGTAACATTACCCTCAAATACCAAGCTTCTCGAAGGCAACTCCGCCGCCCCCCAACAAATGTGATTACCAAACGCATCATCCCCACTCACATGAGATATATTAAATTTTTTCTTGAAGGCTCTTGTCTCATCGACATCATACACTACAAAGCCATCAAAGAATTGATTCGATGAGTACCACGAATTAATATATAGAGGAAGGATCAATAGTTTTGATTCAGGAAGATACCTGAAGGCTCTGTGGTCATACTGAGCTTCACTCGTGGACCACTCTTCCTCCTCCACGAACTGGTTCACTCGCTGGGGGTTTGCAAAATCAGATACGTCAAATAGAGAAATTTGTAACCCTTTGGTGCGGCCAGTAGTTTCGTCGACGTCTTGCCCAAGGGCGAGGATAAGAGTGTCATTCACAGGATGTAGGTAGTTGGAGAAGCCCGGGATCTTGAGCTCGCCAACTACCAACGGCTGCGTTGGGTCTGATAAATCTATAGTGTAAAAAGGATCTATTTGACGAACTGTGCCATATGAAGTATAGGCGTGAATAATTTGTAATGTAATGCATTCTAAATTGAGGTGATAGTATAGCGCAGCAAAGATATAACTTACATGTGACCACGTAAGCCCGTTCACCAAAGAACCTTGCAGAATAAATTCGTTCGCCTACTCCAATCTCACCAACGCTCCCTACCAACTCTAGACCACCAGCATTTTCATTATTTGCAGTTGGAATATGTAAAACTGAAACTTGACTCTCACTAGTTTGAATCTGCCGCCATAAATCATCTACAGCCCCCCAACGCCCCCAGGATGTAGTTGCAATGCGTAGATAATCTTGACCGCTACTAGGTTCATAGTAATGATCCATTGAAAACTGATTTAATAGAGAACCCGGTACGTCACCAACCGCAAAGGGGACCGATGTTGCATTTTGTAAATCGTAAACAAGAAGGATAGTATGCTCGATCCATTGCCCTTCCTCATTTTCAGCATAAGATTCACCAGCAATAACCAGTTTTGTGTCTGATGCATATACGTTGCTGGTATAGGATGAAGTGGGGAAGAAGACACCAGAGGAAGTAGTGGTGATGGTGCCTGTATCAACATCGAATTCTTGTTGTAAATCAAGACTGTATACCTGAGTAAGAGTCTTTAAGGAGGACGCATCAGTAAATGATGGAAGCACTGTCGAAGTCGAAGTAGCTTGTTGCTTGAGCATGATTGCGACTTTTGAGATGAATGAGCATTCATCATCCACTACGCCGTTACGTTCAGAGAGGTTGCGTAGTTCCGAAGTTAAGATCCCTGCATAATGTGGTATCTTTTTTTGCGCTTCGAGAAAAGCTTGTGATCTATACTCCTCCTCTTTCATATCAATATAACGTTTGTCCCAGGGGTTCAAATGGGTCCCAACATGGTAGTGGGTGTCTAGATTGGAAGATGTTACAATATGAGAATACCCTCCAATTGATCTGGCAGTTTGATAGGACCCTTGGAGATCCTTTCGTGCCATGAGAGTCAGAGGAGATAAATCAGAGGGAATATCAGATACATCGTAAATAAATATCCGAGTATTCCGATCGTTCATCAGTCCAGGAACGCGATTCTGCAAGACAAGAGAAGTGGAAGCGACGACAGCGAGCGTGGACTTATGAAGCATAAGACTCGCAACCTTAATGTCGCTACGTCCACCCCCTCTGTAGCTTCCGGAGCCATTATAACACTCCGTATCTCCATTGATGAATCCCTTTACATCGTCGCATCTTGGGATCCCGTTCTCGTCATCTGTCGGAAGTTGCGTTCGAGAAAGCTCCGTCCCGGTTTTGGCATCTGTGACGATGATCATATCACCATACGCTACGAATATATGATTTCCATCCGATTTGACCTGATCAGCCTCATCCACTCCGTCCACCTGATTATTTGTCCCAAAGCTGTTTTCTCCCGAACCAGGAGCTGCGCTAGAACCTCCTGTACTGGTGCCGCCATCGCTCATTACAGGAGGTTCGCCCTCAGAATAATATAACCCACCGCCAAAGCCAGGCTCCTCGTCTCCTCTCAAAATATACGGGTAACCATAGTTTCTAAACTTCGAGACAGCGAATGAATCAATGGTAATATTGGCAATGATCTCCAGGGCTTCCTTCAGATCATCCTCGAGGTCTTGACAGCGATCATAACCTTTCAACGCACTTTCGTCAAAATAGGAAAGACGTCTTAATTGTAACGGTGGCGGAGTTGTGCATACGATATCCTGCCCCCCTGCCTGCCCCCCTGCGTTTGCGACGATGAGAATGATTAGGGCCGCACATGCCACAGCCACAGCAGGAAGGAGAAAAAATCCCGTTTTCCCCCATTTTGTCATTGTTGGCGATTGTTTTTCAGGAGATTGCTGGTCGTCATCGTTACCGTTCTCAGATGGTGGCTCTTCGCTATCCATTTCTGTTGGCTTGCTCGCGGTAATATCTGCCATCATGTTTATCACTAAACAGCTGACTTTTTTGTCACTTTGAAGCGCCTTGAATTATGAACTGTTTTATGGAATATCTGGGAATATGTGTATGTATATTGAATATGATACTACTAGTTGTGTTGTATCCATGGTGAATGAGAAGGGTCCATCATCGTGGATGATCGTGGATCGTCCGTTTGTTCTTGTACACACCCTATTCCCGTCAAAAAGAAGAAGCCAAATTTTGAATCAATTCCATTCCCACCAAAAATAAACCAAAAACAAATCAATGCCATCTACTTTACAATTTACAATAGATGTACAGGAACATTTCCCTGTGCACAAAAATTACAATGTACAGGTCCTCGAGCTTTTACTTTCTTCAGTCCAATATAAAATATAAACTAGGTCAAGTACTTACAGCAATGACATCAGGCTGGATGACCGTTGTTGATTGTTGAGGTTTGATTATTATTAAAATTAGTATTATGACCCATAATTTAAGATAGTGACCTTCAACAGCCTTCAACCATGGGCACAACAGTAAATTGTAAGTTCACAAATGATTAGTACAAATGATTGGGTTAGCACGTTGCATTTCGTAATAAAGCTAACTGTAAACTATTGCTTAACCAAACAGTGAGTGGAACCCAGTTTTCTGCCGTTTATCGTAAATAGCAATAAGGAAGCAAAAGAAATGAAGAGCATGGGACTTTCATCTGAAATGACCAAATCTAATGTTATTTTTCTATATGTAGCATTATCCTGTTTTCAAAAAGAGTGTCCAGACTGATCCAGCACAATGGCCATTTCAGCATTAGTGGATACTGCGAGAAGATCGGCATTATGTACTTCACTGTGCAGGTGTCGTGGCGAAGAGCAGCGTTGAATAATCATTTCGATTCAATGCTCACGAATGCAATTCGAACAGGTCCCCCCAACAACCAGCCAAACCAACACCCCCCCGCCCTTCTCCTTGGCTACCAAGAAAAGAGGTGGACCTACACACTGATTGCACGATTTGGAGAAGTAGTGTAGAGTTCTACATATTCAATTCCTTTAAATTTCCAAATTTCGCACACCTTTGACAACAAAAGTAAAATAACTTTTTAGAAGAAACCACACACAAATGCATTAATTAAGGCCCAGCCTAAATACATTGTCCCTGAACACCTTCAAAAGGAAAACGAAGTGGATCCCTTTAACAGATCGTACGAATCTCTATCTCACCCACCAAGATTGAAAAATAAAAAATTGAAAGCCAGCGCTCAGAATTAACCCATTTAACTAAGGAGTGAGGCATAGGCCATCGCCATCGTCCAGATTTCAGCAGATTTCTTAATTTTCCCAAAACGTCCGACTGCAATTACTTCAATCCCCTCGCCCCTCCATCATCAATCATCAATACCCAATCCCCAATACGCAATACTGGTACCGGGCACCGTACAACAGAACCAGTATAATATCATAACGATTCGATCAAATCTGCAATCAATTATTTAACATGGAAGATAACGATGATGCTGATCTCTTCCGATGCGCCGTATGTGGCATGAGCGAAGGAGATTCCTCAAACTTTACACAGAGTAGTTTACAAACGAATGCGGCTGTAGGATGTGGCCATCAGTTGTAAGTAAACCCGCAAAACGCTGCTAAAGACACTGTCCTCGTGTGGTCTCGATGTCTAACGGCCCTTTCCTGTCGATTAATACAACAGTTGCATGTCATGTGTTGAGCGAGAGCTATCGCGACGAAAAGTTTTCCCTTGTCCTATATGTGAAACATCCGTAAAACGTGTGACACTCTCCACTCGATCGCTTGATGACATTCAATGTGAAAAGGATACAAATTGGCGTCGACGAGTTAGAAAAGTCTATAACAAAGTAGAGAATGATTTCCCAAATTCCTTGGAAGCATATAATAACTATTTGGAGGAAGTGGAGGACATCATCTGGGCCATCGTGAATGAAGAACCGAATGCGGAGGATATGAAGAATAAGGTTAAAAGATATGAGCTTGAGCATAAGTCTGAAATTGCTACCCGTCAAAGTCAAAGAGCAGATGAAGATCGATCGATTGCTGATAGAATTGCGGCCGAGCAGAGGGATGCCGAACGGAGGAAAAGACAGTTTTTAGAGGAAGAGAAGGTGATTGCTGCTGCAAAGCGACGATTTAAACAGGAATCATTGCAAGTGAGTCTCGGGGAACGCGAGGAGGTTAGTAAGGATCTTGTAGCGGCACAAAAGGCTGGATACAGAAATGAAATATTGAAGGCGCATAGGAATAGAAAGGCTCAGAATGAAATGGTCAACAGAGGACCAAGAGTTCGTGAGCCTGTTGGTGGGTATAGAAATGTCAAGATAGATAGGAACCTTTATTTGAAGAGGCAGGCGGCAGGAGGAGGTATCCCTAGCGGAAGTATCATGTCACAAGATAAAAATTGGAATCTAGCCGTTTCTACTCTGTTCTGTGCTAAATAGTGGAGTCGGTTCGATGGATTTATGATGTGTGTGTATGTGTTGGTAGGAAAACTTAAATATGCGTCAAAGCATGACAAACAGTTATTCCAGTTCCTATGCATCAAGTCTATGATACAAACACCAATAAAAATGACAGATATATCTGCAAAACTGCATTGTTTATTATAAAACAATAATAATTCCTATTTTTCACTCATTCAAAGCCATTGTGCAGACGCAAAGAAGTCTTCTTCAATTTCTATTGCTTATTCCTCGGCTACATTTTCTGTCCGTTTGTTGAGATTATTGCTTATGAAGTGGGTTCGATGGATGTATAATGCTATGTATTAGTTAAAGATGCGTTGAGGCATGACATATGGGTATCCCAGTTTCTACAAACTCCATTAAAGATAACAGGTATATCATCAAAAGTGCTTTGTTTATTACCAAATGATAATGTGTGCATTCTAATTCCTCTATTTCACTCATTCAACGACGACTGTAGTCGGGCAGGCCGCCTTTTAAGAAATGTTCAGGATCCACATTATAAATCGTCTGCACCCAGAATAATCCCGCAATTACAACGATCAGCACTGCAGCTGCCTTGATTTTGCTTCTTAACCGAAACTTGGCAAGTCTTTCCCGCATTTCGTCACCCTTGCCTTCCTTCTCAGCTTCTCCGATCATTCCTTCAAAAGTGTCTTTATATCCTAATGATTGATAGTATTCTTCCTTAAAGCGAGATGGGAGACGTGAGCGAAACGGCGATTGGTGGGTAAGTGACACAATTCTGTGACATGGTAGATCCACAATGTCGAATAGATGCATTCCTTTTATTTCGAAAACAACATTGCAATCTTGCCATAAATCTCATATCTCACTAACCTTCTTCTCAAGAGCGTAATAAAACGGAGGATTCTCTAGAAATGCATTGTAGTCAGCTTCGGCTTCCTCCCTTGTCATGTTAGATTCCTTGATTCTCTCTGCTACAACACGATTGTATTCTTTTGGATCCTGGAGTTTTTTCAGCCTAGCCACTGGACCAACAGGAGCAGCAAGAAATAGAGCTGTTTTGGTATCACCAATTCGTAAGCCATAGTTTGTGTGAGGGATGGGGGCAAATGCTGATGCAAACGTAGCAAACGTTAGCAGAAACAAGATGAAGGAAGGATTCATCTGCAGAATAATGTCTAAGCGAAAATGGTATGTGCCCTAGCTAGATAGAGTACAACAACAGTGTAAGTTATTGTGTTGTGTCTTGTGTCATGGTTTTTGTTGTTTTTTGGCTCAGTGCGTTGCATCTTGACTCTTGACAGTAGTTAAGCGGGAGTATTCTTTTAAACCACTTTCAAGCCTAAATGGCCAGTAGATTTTCTTCGTCAAAACATCGCACAAAACACGCTTGCCTTGGAAACGAAATATTTTCTATTGACGACAATAGGTACACATTTTGTAAGATGTATGTATACGGCTACTAAAGTCGGCCCTCGAACGAATTAATCTCGCTTTATTGCATGTTCTGACATGTTACTGTGCTTCAAGTCTGTAACAGCATCGTCCCACCCATATGATTCATTAGATATGTCAAGGCCCTGTAGCAGATCTTCAGATTCACGGTCGACAGTCTCCAAGAACGCGGTGACTTCCTGACCTAAGGAAGAACTTTGAACTTCAACTATGGGTTTAGCGGAATAATGATCGACGTCGCTGAATGATGAATCTGGATCTTTCTTTATTTTTTTCTGCCTCATCTTCTCAACTTCCTGTTTACGAAAACTGTCTTCCAATCTCTCCAACAATTCGGCCCTAAGTCTCGCTTTCTCCTTCTCAGCTGCAATGCGCACCCTCCCCCCTTCATCTGTCTTCTCTTCGCGAATTATCCTCTGAAGTCCCTTCTCTCTCCAGCTGCTAACTTTGGACATGTCAAAGAGGATTATCAACGCACCAACGAGAGAAACAATAACTGTAATGATCATTACGTATCCATGATGATCATCTTTCCCAGCAGCAATTTCTACAATAGCATTTTCCCAACTGCCACTCACACCCGTACCACTTTTGATTGCAATACCCTTCGATAATGTATGACAATTCTGGACCGATTGCACATTGACCACCCCATCCGTCCCAATCAATTTCGCATCGTATAAAAATGGCGTAGGAACATGCACGGGCACGAGACTACTGGATGCACCAGCATCGCTCGTCAAAGGATAGCGAAAATGTAAATTTGTAATGACCCCCAGCACAATCTCAATGTATCCCCCTTTATTCCCCAAGAGCTTGAAATTATTTGGAACATACCCTTCAAACTCGATCTTGATCGCGACGACATGCTGAGGACTGACAAATGCCGGTTGTTCAATATCGATCACCTCCTCCGTGACAGATACCAAGCTCGCATGGCAATTCCCGTTGATGACGCTATTTTGTACAGACATGGGACGATTGGCAATAATCATATTGCAAGCGCCATGTTCACCTTTCTGAAATGGATCGTCGACATCCATGAAGATATCTTGGCTCTGTGGAAGGATCAAATTAATCTCTCCCTGCACCGTCCCATTGAATGATTTGCTCAAATGATCTACAGTGGTGTGTAGTGCAACAGTATGTGTAAATGCCCGATGCATGCCCCCCTTGTTAGATAGAGATGATTCGACGACGATGCTGATGGGGATATTTTTTTCTTTCTTGCATGTAGCAGGTTTCTTGGATCCTTCAATTTCAAGAGGTGAATATGCATTGGGATGCTGTGTCCACAGTTTATTCCTGCTAATGTTGCTATTGTAATTATTATATTGCACCAAAGAGTACGCATCAGCCTTGCCTGTTTTGGAACTGCGTCTGTTCCCGAAAGACAATTTGGCAGAAAGAGTGAGATACATTAACGGCTCTAGGATGGCTTCTAATTGCCGATCAGGAACGATTCCGCTAGGGTCGAAAGTATTGGAAAGGTTTGGTACAGGTGCTGCCATATGCTCACATTTTCCATGTATCATCATCATATCGTGTTCCTTTAGCTGCATGCATAAACTGGATGGAAAGGATGGCAAGCTTTCAGAATCGCAGAGGGAAACCACTGATTCCTTGAACTGTTGACAACAATTTAACCTCGCCTCGTCACTGTTACTGTTACTGCTACTGATGTTACTGACGAAGCTGCGAGTTGCATTGGATTCCAATTCCGAATCGAATTCTAATTTCAATGGGCGAAAGCAAGCAAAGTGAACGATGACATCCTTGAGCCCTCCAAAAAATGACGGACTTTGAGATTTTTCCAATACCTGCAGAGTTATCGCCGTCGTGATTTCTTCACCATTTTCAAATTCTATAAATTTAGAAGCGGAGGTTTGAGGTAGGAATAGCGGTAGTAAGATCAAGATCCATGCAGTCTTCATCATCCTTTGCTTGTCAAGGATGGTTGATGCTTGTCTTCTTTTGGTTGTGTTGTCTTTTTGTAATTAGACTCCGTATGGCGTATGGGTACTGGGTACAGTACTGGGTACTCCTTCGTACACCAATTAGATTCAAATTTTGACCCATGGAAAAGAAAAAGAAGGGAAAAGAAGAACAATTTTAATTGGATTTTCATTTTTTCAGAGGGAGGAGGTAGGTGGCGGGCACGTGTGTCGACCTCTCATTTTTCTCCCATTGACAGGCCATTAGTCATTATTGCCCATTGGCCATTACTCATTATGTAAGTATCGAGTATCGTACCTACCTACTGGGATGGATGATGGATGATGGATGAGGTGGATGTGGCATGCATGTGGCATGCATAAACAGGCATAAACACAAACAGATGAAGCATAAATAGGAAAGCAAAGCATTTAATAGAGACTGCATGCAACCAAGAGACTCTTGCACATTACAAATCCAATAGCAGTGCAGTCCAGTGTAACAAAATCAGAATGAAATCAACTAAAATACGAAATAAGAAAGGAGGTCCAACAAGCGAGGGTTATTCTTCCTCTGTTTCTAGATCCAATGGTGATCATATCATACACCAAGCAATCCAGCAGCAACAGCAGGGGGGTCCACTTCTTCTCCTCGTGTGTGCTTCGGGCATATGTGCATGCTATCTTTACTTCGGAACAGTCCAGGAAAGGATCTTTGCGAAAGGGTCGACATCCTTGCAAGAGGTAGGAAGCATTACCATCTTCATGCTCTTGCTTTCGTGCATTACAAATGTCCTCGTGGCCAAGCTCTGGATTGTCATCAGTAGAAGGATTCATGGAACAAGTGAAAATGATACCAAGAAAGGCACAAGTGTGGAATCAGAGCTACCTTTGAATCATTCATGCTTGTTTGCAAGTAAGTCAGTGATACAGTATGTCGTTGATTCAATATCTTGCCGTTTATTCATGAATTGAAACAATTGAATGTATCGCATGACATCATCGTTTTAATCTCATCCTGTGCTCACTTTTACATCTATCATCATCTTCCAAACACTCGATGGATTCTCAGATGCATTCACATTCTTCGCAGCCATGACAGCATCAAACGAAGCACTGAGCTATGTTTCCTATCCCACTGCCGTTCTTGCTAAATCATCCAAACTCATCCCAACAATGCTCGTCGGGTTCTTGCTAGAAAGGAAACGCTTCTCTACACAAGAATGGTGCGGTGCTGCATTGATTACAGCAGGTATCACAACATTCAATCTATCGCGTTTGTCGACAAATGATGCAGCAAATGAACAAGATGTTGATTCTATCTTTGGAATAGGTTTACTTTTATTTAGTCTTGTAATGGATGGGCTCCTTGCGTCATTTCAAGGAGCACTGAAAAAAGAAACGAAAGGAAAATATCGTATACCGTCCGCTCTGGAGTGCATGCTTTGGATCAACGCATACGCCATCATCTTCATGCTGCCGTTATCGATATGGACAGGACAATTTGCCAATGGAATAACATTATTTCAGAAAAGCAAGATGATCCCTGCAGAGACCCTTCTTCGCAAGGCCGCGCGGAAGATACTCCGGCGGAAACGCATGCCAAATGCATCTCTCTCCCTGGCATGGACAATTTTATGGCTCAACTTGACTGCTGCTGCAGGGCAAATTTTTATATTCTTTACGATTCAGCTCTTTTCTCCGCTCATGTGCACTACAATTACAACAACAAGGAAGTTCCTTACGATTCTGCTGAGTGTGTGGAACTTTGGACATCGGTTTACTAAGGTGCAATGGTCAGCTATTATCATGGTGTTCGGAGGGTTGTATCTTGCCATCGTATCCAAGTTTTCGACCACAGGTTCGGTGAAAGGAAGAGAGGATTCGAAGCCTTCCAAAAAAGATTGAGCCAATTCCTTTTTCATCACCAAATAGAATTGAGATTGCTCGGTCGTCAATAATTCAAAAAAAATGTAACGAGCAGGCTGAGGTTATATACTAAATATTAATGTATATATTCAAACTATCGAAAGTGAAAGTACATGGATATTCTTCCATTGATATTATGAAAGTAATAGCTACAGCACCTAAAAGGTAAAGGATTGCTCCTGAGA
>Ga0306864_1001154_pt1 | contig 11070 bp, 10 predicted proteins | sample AntRauTorckE5430_FD_190448 | JGI IMG/M metagenome (GOLD analysis project Ga0306864, IMG submission 190448) | Saline lake microbial communities from Rauer Islands, Antarctica - Metagenome Torckler E5 #430 (v2) (version 2) | ecosystem: Environmental > Aquatic > Non-marine Saline and Alkaline >...
ACATTGAAAGCTATTGAAAGTTAACGACTAACGACTCTACTAGCTCGATACATTTTATAAAACTCAAGAAGCACGAAAGAATCAAGAAATCGTATCCAAGAACGCCAACTAAACCAAAATGACCGACGACAAGATCCGCTGCACCCTCATCTACCGAATCGATTCATCCCTTGGGTCCAGCCCTAGTGTAGCCATGCTTGCGAAGTACGACTTTGTTTCAGATTACGAAGCTCACGAGGGAGCAGCGTCGGAAGGGTCATTGTACGCTGGTAGAGGTAATTATGGAGATGCAGTCTCCATGGTTTTGAAAAATGATCCTCCTGGTGCTGGCTCTGAAGTCGGTGCTTTCGGTGGATTCAAGGTTGTACAGAGTGATGCCCATCAAGTTGTTTACGGCGGGGATTCAGATGGTATTTGTGAGTACAATAGACGAATGAATGCACCTTGCAGTTTTTTTCTCAGCCTTCCTGTAGCATTGCTTTATTGAAATTATTCTCACGGTTGTTCATTTTTTCTTGCAGGTATTGCGGTTGTCACTGGACTCCGGTACCCATCCCGTGTCGCAACGCAAATGCTTACTGAAACCTATGGCGAGTTCTCGAAAGTGCTCGGAGAAAAGGCAAAATCTGCTCCGCCAGCTTCCCTCAATAAATCCTCGAAGCCAATCCTCACTAAAATGTGTCAGAAATATAGCGATGTTGCCTCTGTCGATAAGGCATCTGCACTTATTGGGAAAGTTGATGGGGTCAAAGTACAAATGCAGGATAACATTGCATCGATGCTTCAAAATATGGAACAGACAGAGGTTATTTCAGATCAGGCCAATCAATTGAACGAGCAAGCATCCGTCTTCAAGAAAAAGAGTACTGATTTGAAGAGACAAATGAAGTGTAAAAACATGAAGATGACTTTGATCATAGTCGGATTGATTGTCGGCGTCTTATTGGTCATTTTAGTACCTTTGATTTCCAAGGCGAAGAAGTCGAGTAGTAATGATGGCGGAAACGGGGAAAATCCTTAATGCGTGTACACGAATTGCCATGTGATTACGATTGTGTCTGAACAGCACCGCATAGTACGCAATTGTATATTATTGTTACGACAACTTACTTTTGGTTAAAATACACATATATAATGACAACCGTATAGCACATAATTGTACATTATTGTTACGATAGAACTTACTTTTGGTTAAAATACACATATATAATGACATGAAATGAGATTACGATAATTTCTTTATTCTCCACCGTCATTCAGAAATGCTATTCCGAGATAAAGCATTGGACGGGCTCGCAATAAAATCTTGACGGCACATTGGACAGTGGAGGTTACATTCAACTTCGTAACTTCTTCTTTGTTGTCTTGCATCTTCTCTGGAGCTAAGAGTTAAGAACCATCGGAGAATGCACGTCTCATGGAAGGCATGGTCACAATCATCTTCTTGAGACCAGCTAATGCGTTCATCTACTTTGTATTCATTCAAGCATATTGCACACTCTGGAAATATTAGTCTGGTAGTTGCAGAGTTAGCATTTGCATCGTCATTGTTGACGGCTTCCTCCAGCAGCACCTTGATGCCAGGAGAAGGAACTTTTAATAGCCGAATGGTTGTATTCACATCATGTTCAACCACGTTTATATTCGATACACCTGGAGTTGCTTGTTCTTCTTCGTGTCGATTATCATTAGGGCCTTCTTCTACATCATGAGAATTTTTTTCAGGGGAGAAATCAGAGCGGGTTCTACCAATCGCGTCATCGTTCAAGTTGCTATCATCTCCATGCTCGCTGTCACTTCTATCAAAGATTGATATGATGCTTGTAATAACATCGAAACTCTTCCTTTTGGAATGTGAGCGCCTTATGCTATTTCGAACTTCTTCGTCTTTTTTCACAACTTCTCCAAATTCGGCATCAGTCCCAGTTATGAAATCATCCTCCACGATCGTCTATTGGTCGAGTTTGGAGGATACATGCATGAGCGAATGATATAGAAATCAGTTAATGCCGCCGTTAAGAGTGCATATCAATTGATCTACGCACCATTGTGTAATATTTCAGCTTTCCGAAGAGGAAGGTTCGTTTTGCCTTTTCTGCTTCTTCCTTGGTCACAATATGTCTTGGATCGCCTACTGGATACCTCGGCCTGAAGCCTCTATCACGGAATTGCATTTCTTCTATATCATCAGTTGAAACGTTCCACCTCCGCTGTTGAATGCGTTTCCAGCAAATTATGCGGCTTCTGGGAAAAACGACGCACGGGCCAATCATCAGACATAATACTGCTAGTAACCAGAACGTTAAGTAGGCGATTGTGCTATCGCTATTATTTCCGCTCATACTTTGATGTAATGATTGCTTTGGTTTTCAATGGATTTGGATAGAGGTTGCTTGACGAGATACATATAAGAAGGAAGAAGCTCCAAATGTCCAATGCGCTGGTACATAAAGATGTGGCATGCGAACATCTCTTTCAGAAGTTCTGATGCCGTAATTTCACACGATAGAACCAGCAGTAATGATGATATCCGTCATGCGCAATTGGACTGTATTAATTTATGACTCGTAAAACAGAAGAAAGAAATTGAGATATATAGCCGTTAAATGGAGCATGTAAATATAACCGTAATTATCATTGCAAACATTATTGAATTAAATGCGGCTTCCCCACTTCCCCCCTTTCATCGTCTCCCCCCCTCATTTGCCTCAAATCAATCCTTCGCAATTCGCATCGACACTTGAAGAATCATCATCTGAAGCATCTACGAACTATCATAATATGCTGCCAAGATTAAGAACAGCTCTTGCAATAGTTTTTGTTTCGGTCCTCTTCCATTATATTAGGCAGAGAATCATCGTCAAGTCAATAACGTCAATGGCAACCGTCGCTGATAAGAAAAATGCTCCAGATTCCCCATTTCATCGGAGCAAAATCGTTCTCCTTGGTGATTCCATCACTCAAATGTCATTCTCAGCTAAACTCTCTGGATGGGGAACACATTTATCTGATGTCTACCAACGCAGATGTGATATTTACAATAGGGGAATGAGTGGGTATAACACTGACTGGTATCTAAAGTATTTAGAGACTGAGGAAGGAAAATACGATGTCTTTGATAGTCTAACCAGCATCAACGGTATCGAAGATGGAATATCTGATGTGAAACTAGTCACACTTTTCTTTGGAGCAAATGATGCATCTTGTGAGAAATTGAATGCAAGGCATCATGTACCGTTACCAAGGTTTCAAGCTAATCTCAAGGATCTAGTCAAACTATGCCGTGAACGTTTCGGAGACAAAGTTCGCATCATTTTTATTACACCGCCACCTGTTCACCATGATAGTCGGCTGAAATTTCAAGTAGAGCGATATGGTGATAAGGCGTCCGGAGAACTAGAGCGGAATCTTGATTTAGCATCGCAATATGCTAAAGCGGTTGAAGAGACTGCAAAAGAATTAGATTATCCATGTCTGGACATTTTTAGAGCTATGCAAGATGCAATGCCAGGGGGAGATGAGGGATGGAGTGTATTTCTCTCAGATGGATTGCATTTGAGCGGAAAAGGAAATATCTTCGTAGGAGAGAGACTGAAGCAGCTGATTGATAGCGTTTATCCTGAAATCGCAGTAACGCCTTGTCCTCACACGGCATACACAGGCAATTCCTCAAGCAAGGGTGGTCCTCTCCTAGGAAGTACGAAAGGAGTCGGTCCTTGGCATGACGAAATTGACCATCTCGAAGTGGACAAATCGTTCGATGTTCATATAACTGGTGCCAAAATATCAAAGGCGTAGGATCTTTATCTTTGATAACTAGTCTCTCTAATCATGAATTTCGCTTAGTATTGTGCAGTACATACACAGTGTAGTTTCTGTCGGTTAGTATTACTATGTATTGTGAATTGTGACCATGTCAGTATTAACTGTGCATAAAGTAACGGTTGGGATAAATTGAATAACTTGATTCAAACGTAGTGTCCATGCTCATGGATTGCAATTAAGTCAGCATGGACTGCAGTTACATTGATGTAATGTACAATGGATAAAGGTAATGCAAGTTCCAGACCTGCACAGAAATACGTGATATGTCTTTTTGACAGAATTACAAAAAATGGAACTTGTGGTGGGAGCAAACATCGAAGCAAACGTTCTCTTAGATACATCAAAATCCATCATCAACCCCAATCGCACATAATGTTCATAGAAAACTCTGGCAACAAAAGAAAAATCATTGTGCTTGTGAGTCCGTTTGCAATTCTGGCCAGTCATATCCCTTCCAGATTAGTCAAGAGACATCTGCAAGAAACCACTAACATTGATAAAGAAGACTGACGATTTCAGGTGGCGACCGTCTCTACATCAATAGATGTCACGGACACTATTTGTTTCCTTTGTATCTAGGGAAGCGCAGATTATGAATACTTTTTTTTTTGGTCTCAGAAAAGAACGATAAGTAGTCTTGCAAGTCATCATCATTGACAGGAAATAAGCAAATAAGAAATAAGAAGTCTTGTGAGCAAAGAGGAGGGGACAGTAAGCTTTAAATATGAGCTATTTTAAATAAAATGACGGCAGTCAATGCATTCGTAGCTATGCATAGTTAGATTGATTAAAAATCAGTTAAAAATTGCTAAAAAATCACCTCAATGAAAATTCAAATGCTAAAAAACAAAAAACGATAAAAATTCAAAACAATCCCGGATCCTTGAAATCTTCACACTTACATATCTAATATCATTACGATAAGGAACGGAAATAGATAACAACACCCACATTTTACAGACGATGAAGCAATTTGTTCACTCCTTCGTTGCCATCATTGTCCTCATTGGTACGTGTGGCAAAACCGACGCATTCAACTGTACCAACCGTGTAGATGGTGCCCCTTGCGGTGGTTCCATTTGCAATCAAGGTATCTGCCTACCAGAAAGCGAAGGCAAGTGAATTGAAAAACGGTAGACGAATATTGTGGGAACTGTGACACTTGCCAAACATACGGCGATGGGAGATGCTTCGACGTTGGGAATCAGGGTCTCTTGTCGTGCCGAAATGGTAAGCAGTATGTAGAATATTGGAACAAAAACCAATGCGCATCCACTAGTGTAGGTGATTCCTGCACCATAAAGCAGGACATAAGCAATTATGGCGAGACTGCAGACGGACATTCCGTTTTTGGCGAAGCACCGTCGACATGCGGGAAAGTAGTGGACGAGCTTGGGGAGGACCAACTTGTTTGTTTGGACCCATATGAATCCGCTTGCTCAAACAAGGTCGAAGGAGCGGCCTGTACTTTCAATACATTCCTTGGTGAAACTAAGGAATCTTGGTGAAACTAAGGAATGCGGTGGTAGTAAATTTAACGCCTACGATATCCCCATTGATGTGCTGATCGGCTACAACAATCTCTGCGAAAAATACGGAGAGTGCTTTGGTGACGGCACTGGCGCCTCTGCTAAATGCATTCGGGGTGACGACGTTCATTATAAATGCGAGCTAAGACAAAGTGGAGATTGTTCAGCTGGGTCAACCCTTTCGAGTGTGTCCACATTGATCACTACATTGTGTTTTATGGTCCCTGTTCTGGTCGCACTCTTGTAGCGTCTTTCGCTTAGTCGGGAGGGACGCTTAGCGATACTGTTTTTGATAGTCTTCAAAGCAATGGTGATTGTTCGGTTTTCCTTATCGCATCTTCTGTTAAATTTCTGTGATAAAAAAAGGCTGGTGGTGTATTTGGAAATCCCTCCTACTTACAACAACCAGCTACAACTGACAGAATATTTTATGAATTTTATCAGATGATAGAAAGTAGAACCATCATCAATGTCATCTAGATGAATTTGATGGTCGAAGAGACCAAATATATGCTTTTAAAATAAATGTGTAATCATCTCGTCAACATACTGTATCGTATCATCAGTTAACACGTTCCACCTACGCTCTTGAATGCGTCTACTACAGCAAATTGTGCGATGTCTGGGAGAAACGACACACGGGCCAATAATCAGACATAATACTGCTAGTAACCAGATCGCCAACTAGACGATTGAGCTATCGTCATTATTTATCATTTTTGATCAAATTATTGCTTTGCTTACGAATGGATTTGGATAAAGGTTGCTCGACAAAAAATGAGAAGTAACTCCAAATTTCCAATGCGCTGCGCGATGCTTTCAGACAGTCTCACAGAAGTTCTGCGAAAAAAACTGTGGCTAAGTTAGCTGTCCCCACAATTTTGAATAAAGACACGATACACGATTAGCGATAGGCGATAGCCACTCTTTACTCTCTAGTAGCCACCCTCCACCCTCCAGCTTCCAGCTCCCTCATATTATACGAATATCATCAGCTCACATAGATCAATTTCAATTATGATAGCAACCAGAATGAGGAAAACAGGATTTGCAGCATGCATTACTGTGAGTGCTGGGCTCTGGATGATCGTGGTGATCAACTGGATGTTCATATCACCAATGCTCAATAATCGCCAGCAAAAATATCCTTCTCAACAGCATCCAATTACTGATCATCAATCACTGCAACAAGATCAACAAGTACAACATCAGTATAATCAATTGCAAATCACCGAAAATATCACCGCAGTCTCAGTGAAGAACGATTTATCATGCGAATCCATTCCTGCTATGATTGCTGGAAAACTCAGGAATGCTCAGATTAATACGTTGCGTCGTAAGCTCATGCTTGAAGACCTAAAATGCTTTCATGCTCATGCAACCCTGTTCATTGACATTTTTCAATCTCGTTCCTTGGCGAATCACGTTATGTTACACATTCCAAAAGCTGGGGGTACTTCTGTGTGCGCGAGCGTCAAGCGTGAAGGAATACTGACGACAATTGGCGGAAATTGTTGGAAAGATGACTTCTGTCCCATATGGTGTGGATGCGAAGAACCGCAGCCAACGACTTGTGCTACAATAAATCGCTGGAGTGAAAACTTCGTAATGAACGAGAATTGGCTAGACTACTTTTGCGATCATCATACGTATTCGATCTTAATTAGGGAACCTGTGGCTCGCACCATGAGTCACATCAATCATTTTTTGAATGCCGTTGTGTCGCGACGGGGAGATCATTTCTACGGCACCACGAATTGGAGATCCTCTTTGATCCAAGCGAACTACATGACCTGGGCTCTTACAGCCTATACTGCCGATGAGACACAGCATCCTAAATTATTTCAACCTCGGCAAGAACATATACCGATTGCAAGGTCGAGACTCATGAAAATGGATTACATTGTGGATTTGAGCAATCCAGACGAAACTTGTAGACATCTCTTGCTACACTATATGCGGATAGAGAGTGAACTTGATAATTCCAATTCTGCTCATTCCAATTACACAGAAGGTTTTCGACGAAGTGATATCGCTGCCTTGAATGAGCTTGATATGCAAGTGTATACTTTTGCGAAATCATTGCTTGAAATTGACTGCAGATTTCTGAGCATGGTTCACAATAGAGAATAATATACAGAATTGCTTAGAAATAAAATTGTTTACAAGGTGCATTTTAAACAACGGTTGATGAAACTAAATCTTTATCTAGCTTACTGCATACGATACGCTAACAATTTCTCAAATATATCTTCATCTAAATCAACAACAGCAGTAATAGTCACAGCTGCAGTAGACAGGTCATCAAAATATTGTAGATGGTGAAATATATGTTGCTCTCATGACATAGGGCGTCTCTACATTTAGAGTGATTGCAATGTCTTAAAGATTCATCATTTATCAGTGTTCTGACAAGAATAAAATTGATGTCCACGAGAAAGGTGCTTCTCTGCACCCTAATCTTCTTTCATGGGACGGAGGCAAGGACACCTCAGGACTATAATTAGTCTGCATGCATATCATACCTGAGGATTCATGAATTGACTAAAGTCAGCACACATTCAACAGATTCATTTCAAGATAATGGTTGCATACAAGAAGAGTTATGATGATTCTTGACCGCTCAGACATAAAGGCAACAGGAATGGTGATAAGAGTTGGACATGGAGAGATTTTAAAATAAAAATTTGATATTATAGAGTTCAACAGGAGAGATAACAGGAGTGATGGAACACTCACATAGCAAAGTGTTTCAGCAGTACAACAGTATAGAAAGTAGCGTTGATAACTACTTGTACACAACAGTATTGTGATCTATTGTGATGTGTAAATAGAACGTTAATTTTGTGGATGGCGGTTATATAACACGTCAACGTCGTATCGTATCGTACCATATGCTGATGGAGTGAGAAATGAAACTGATTTCTGATTTTAGACATTCTGTACAAACGCATAGAGCACCCCCGACCCCCGACCGTGAGCTGAGAGCTGAAAAGGAGAAGGCCAGATAGATAAAGTTGATACTTCGTTTCCTCACACTTTCACTATGAAGTTGAAATTGGTCACAATCATACTTTTCAGTAGCACTTTGCTACTGGAATCCAGCGGGTTTTGTGCAAACCAACGCAGCCAGCAAAATTCTCTGCAGCTTTCTTCTTCTAGATCTGACAGTGAAGAAAATTCTTCGAGCCACCAGACAACTGATAGGAGACATTTTATCAAAGTAGCAACTGCTCTCACCACTGCTTCTGCAATGCTGCCAAATATTGCCAGTGCTGAAGTTCCAACTGCATTGCAGACAGCTGCGACTTTAAAACTTCCTCCTATTGGATTAGGTGAGTTCTTTCATCTCTTGTTTATTAGATATTCATTCTCTCCAAGATTGGCACTAATAACTTACAATCTTTTTGACACATCTATGAATAGGTGCATGGGCATGGGGCGATTCTCTGTTCTGGGGTTACAACCCAAAACAAGATGACGACCTGAAGGAAGTCTTCAACTACGCCGTCTCCAAAAATTTGGCTTTTTTCGATACAGCAGGTGAGTCTCCTTTCGTGTGAAACTACGTACTGGAAGACTGATTTATTGCTTGTCTTGAATTATTTAATACGATACCCGTACCCTCATCTTTCGCTTTCCAGAATTATATGGAATCGGGAGGAGTGAGACCTTATTGGGTAATTTTCGCAAGGAAGCTGGACTAGATGGACAAAAAGTCCAAATTGCAACAAAATTTGCAGCACTTCCCTTTCGCACGAAATCCAATGATGTCGTGAAGGCCTGCAAGAATTCTCTGAAGAGATTGAACTCTGATGGAAAGAATGAACCAATTGATTTATACCAGATTCATTTCCCAAATGCATGGTCAAATGAGGAGTATTGGGATGGTTTGGCTCAATGCTACGAGCAAGGTTTGGTCAAAGCTGTTGGCGTTAGTAACTATGGCGTGGATGCAATGAGAGCCGTTCATGCAAAGTTAGCAGAGCGTGGAATCCCATTGGCCACAAATCAAATTCAGTTGTCTCTCTTGTATAGATTTCCTATTGACAATGGATTGTTGCAGGCATGCAATGATCTGGATGTCAAGGTATTAAGTTATTCTCCTCTTGCTCTTGGCTTTCTGACTGGAAAGTACAATAATGAGAACAGACCATCTGGACCGAGGGCGAGTATCGCGAAAAAACTATTTGATGGGCCTGATGAAGGGAAGGCATTCAACGATTTGCTTTTAACAATGAAATCAATCTCTGCGAATCACGGAGGAGTACCATTGAGTCAAGTGGCTTTGAACTGGACTAGAGTCAAGGGTACAATCCCAATTCCAGGTGCTAGGAGTTTGAAGCAGGTGAAGCAGAACGTTGGCGCCTTGGAATGGGACTTGACGAAAGATGAAGTTGCTGCATTGGACTTGGCATCTGCAAAGACTCCAGCTTATATTTCCCCCGACAAGAGTCCTTTCCCCAAGGAGGATATCAATACAAAGTTGAAGATGTTTGATTCCTAGATTTAGGTGCTGTGTAGTTTCAGTGAATTGGTGCTAAGTAGTAAAAGAGTAACTCTGATATATTTACCAGTCTTCTTTGTATCGTTCCATTTCACCTTCCCAAAACATGGTGGCGTATTTACTATTTACGAAAACAATCTGAAACAATTCAATTTTCTTTATTAATTTGTGCTAATAATTTGAATGCCTTCTTGATAAATCGAAACAACTTCGCTGACGATTGCCTTGAAATCTTCTTGGCTGCTCTTCCCATTCAGTGTAATCCCGAGAAGCAAAGGAGGACAATGGATCCCATCCCCAAGACTCACAATTCTCTCCAGGATTTGTCTAGCATATACAGCATTGAGCGCATCATTACTGTTTCCTAGCAGAGTTTCAATATGGTACGTATGCGAATTATCTATTTGTGAGAATTCATGCGTTGCGCTAAGCGTTGTTCCCACCCGTCCCTCCTTCTGGGATATGAGGACCTGGATCCTATCAGAAAATATACGGCAGAGGATATCAGTCTCGAGGTTGCTGATAAACTTGGTAACGGTCGTTGGGAGGGAAGAAGAACTTGGTTGCTTCATTGCTGAATCTCTACTGCGCTTGTATTGAACGTTTGGATGTGCGTGATACTCGGCACTGGCTGCTTGCTACCTTGTTGTTACTTCTATCTATTATCTTCTATCGCTGTTGTATTATGTATTATGTATTATTGATTATCGCCTTCGACCTTCTTTAGCACTTTCAACCTGTTGTGCCCTGTTTTTCACTATCGTCGTTGTCGGACAACAATCATTATATCCCTAATGTATAGGTATTACATTTTCCGGTACAATGCTCCTCCTAACCTATTGTTCTTACCACAGCCAGTCATCATCTGTCCTCGTTATTTCTAAAGAAACAACACCTCTTCTTTCATGTTTAATCAAGGGGACCTCTTTCGGGGGTTGGGCTTCCGGGCTTCTGGGGGGGGTTTGGTCTGGCTCGGGGGGTTTGGTCTGGCTTCTTTCTTATCTGTGTCGGGTAGAGGTCCCCTGTTTAGCTCGCGCAAGACGCACTTTCAAAAATGCCAGGTTTGGTATAATCCCGAGGTGTGGGCCAAAACCTAAGATAACCATTCAATAGACTTTTAATTTTTAACGTAATTATTGCATTCACATCTTAGTGGAAGTGGAGCACTTGTCGAGATAAGGAGGCAAAACCACCCAAAAATAGGGTATA
>Ga0306864_1001156_pt1 | contig 11047 bp, 8 predicted proteins | sample AntRauTorckE5430_FD_190448 | JGI IMG/M metagenome (GOLD analysis project Ga0306864, IMG submission 190448) | Saline lake microbial communities from Rauer Islands, Antarctica - Metagenome Torckler E5 #430 (v2) (version 2) | ecosystem: Environmental > Aquatic > Non-marine Saline and Alkaline >...
ATCCCGTAACAGAGATGGTGAGTGGAGGTGTTGACTTGGTTCACGGAATGATCGATGTGGCAGCTGGGAAAGGTATACCTCAGGAATATCTTGATAAACTGGGAGATCAGACAGACCTTTCACCGGAAGAACGCGATGGGCTGAGCATTCCCCACTCTGGTTATGCCATCGAGGTAAGATTCAATCAATCATGTGTGTAACATACATGTTCATTGCCAGAACCGATTTCTTAAACGGGTACTATTCACTCAACAGGCTCGCATTTATGCCGAAGATCCACTACGTGGATTCTTACCTTCAACGGGCCCATTGTTGGAATACATCGAGCCCGAAAGTAGTCATGACGAAAATGATTGTGCGATTCGTCTAGACTCTGGTGTTATACCAGGTTCAATTATTTCTCAATACTACGATCCTATGATTTCCAAACTAATTGCTCAAAGCCCTGACGATAGAATGAAGGCAATAAATGCACTTCACAGGGCATTGAATAGCTATGTCATAACTGGCATTAGACACAACTGCTCTTTTCTAATAGATGTTTTGAGACACGAATCTTTCATCGCCGGCGATACACCTACCAATTTTATTCAGACGCATTACCCAGAAGGTTTCTTCGGCGTGTCCCTATCGAAGACTGAACGTTCGGAATTAGCCGCTATTTCAGCCACGGTGAGTTTAGCCAGGGGAAAGATACTTCAGAGGCCGTTACTTCCTTTCCATGTAGAAGGCGAAGGTCCATTTGAAGTCGTATGCCTCCTTGGCGGTCTATTTGGAGAGCCATATCTAGTCAAAAGCTACGGTGACAAATTGCACGTTTCTAGCTTGTGCGACGACGACGATGCCGCAGAAGAAGTTATCGATATGGAAGATATTGAGATGGATACGAGTGCTCCTATCATGAAAGTTTGTGTCAATGGACAGAACAAAATTTTGCAAATCCAAAGAGAAGATAGCACTGGAGAATTTTCTGTGAGGTATGAAGGAGCTGAATATGATGTCATTATAATGAGCCGTGAAGAATTTGGTTTGTCTCGTTTTATGAAAGAGCCACAAAAAGTGGATACGAGCAATTTGATCTTAAGTCCAATGCCTGGCACACTGATGAGCTATTCTGTAAAGGAAGGTGACGTAGTCGTAGACGGACAAGATATTTGTGTGGTCGAGGCTATGAAGATGCAGAATATTATTAGAGCAGCTCAATCCGGTATTATCAAGAATTGCCATGCAATAGTAGGGTCTTCATTGATGACAGACGAGGTTATTGTAGAATTTGAACAAAGTGACAAAGAACGGATATAACATTTCAAATTATTGTACTCAAATAAAGCGCATTCCATAGGATGTGTGTGTTTTCGAATGCGGCCACTGCAGAGTGGCACTGTATTGTGGCGAGAAACACCAGCTATTGACTTTGAAGAATGAGCGCATCTACCACAAGGTGCTGTGTCCCTAAGAAAAGAGAGATTGAATACTGATTTGTCCTGATGGAGGGAGCACTGAAGATATAAATGGCTGTTACAATAGAGATTGCCAGACAATTAGATCACTTCCTGTTGATTCGGGTAAATACCTTTTGGAGCTACTCAAAATTTGATTCAATGGTAATTCTAAGGAAGATAATAAATGAAATTGCTAAAGGTCTGTAGCTTCGAAGGACTTGACTGTATTACTGGCTACATTAGAATAGAAAGAATAATTATAATAATTGCAACATTGGCATTATATTACCATACATAATCGCAACATTGGCATGCTACAAAAATGAAAAGGAAAAACCACCTTGAGACCCGTTTGAATTCTTCTCAGTAGATTCGCCACTTAAAGCAAATCCAGTTTGAGAATGCTTTCGTGCTCGTTCCAACACGCTAGCTTTAGTTCTTTTTTCTTTTTTCACTATAACAGAAGTCTCTGAAATACTATCAGTCCAAGCTGGGCACTGCCAACCTTCTTTTGACGCTTCCAATGCTCTGTTATATTGATCAGGCCTATCCTCTAACAATCTTGTTGTGAACTCATCTAATAATTGATCTGGTGGGATGGCTTCACCTCGGTCTCTGCATCCGCTAATTTGCTGTGGCCTGTTCTTCAAGAATCTCAAGACGTCGGGTAGGTTGCTTTTGCTCACATAATTTTGAGTCAAAGCTATGCTCATACCGAAGTCGAGATTTAATACGCAATGCCACCATCCGTGGGGGACAAATAATATTTCACCTGGATTAACAGTGCATTCAAGGGGTCGCTTTGATTTATCAGGATTTGATCGCTGTTTCACGTGCTCATTCCAATGAGATAAAAACCATTCAGCGAGAGATATAGGCATAATTACATCGTCTCCAGAGGGCGATGGAAATACTCCAGGAGGATTGACTCCAGGAGGATAAAAGATCCAACGTTTACGTCCCCTTATTGGCGCATTCCAGGCATGCGTCGCATTAGGATCAATATGAAAACTGCTTCCACTCCTCTTGGGGCCGATGATAAGCCACCTGTGATCGGGCCTTTTATCTTTTCCTAAAAGACTGAAAAGATCATGTCCGTGCACTGCTTTATTGTCAAAGAAAGGGCAGCTCTTTTTTAATGCTTCTTCGAAATCATTCAGAAGTGTTGGGCAGCTCTGTGCAAATGTTCGATCAAATAGATAAAGTGGGGCTTCCTCAGTTGCTGAATCGCAATACTTTGAATAGCTTTCCATGGTAAATTGAGCTGGTAATGGAGCAACACCGGAAGTTGCTCGAAATGTGACTCCTTTCGTTTGTTCCGTAAGGTAATCATTATTCCACTTTTGCGAAGCCGGCCATGAAGTAGTGGCACTCTTTACAATCACGGGGATATTCTTCTCCTCATACTCAGAGAGAAAACGTTCTGTGGACAAATTCTCTGCATCCTCAGTACAAACACTATGGACTGCCAGCCAAGAATCTTGCAGAGCAAAGGATCTGCATAGCCACGATCTAAAAAATGTGTCACTATAGATTCCCTTGATTGAAATTGGTTTATGCTCACGAAACGAATCGTGGTCGTCTCGTTCTTTCAGCTCGGTATATGAAAAAGTATCCTTCCAGGAAGATTGAAAGTCAAACCCTTTTGACCCAAACGCCCTCAGCGTCAAGTCACGCCACAGTTCCTCATGATGACCCGCCACATAAAGAAACCTCGATGACTTGACGACATTGGATAAATCTTTTGCATCTATAAATTGTAGGACAGATATTACCTGTTCATCATTAAAGCACCTCATGTCACCAAGTCCATTCTGTCTAACAGCATCTGAAGATGCCATAAATATGTTTCCAAAAGGTAGCGCTCCATACGGATGAGAGAACAATGTTCTCAACCCCTTTCCGTCATCTTCTTTTGGGAGTGGCGGAAGGCTTGGGCTAGCACCATTTCCATTGTACGTTCGACCAGCAGCTTCACGCGCAAATTCCTTGATTCGCTTATGCCTTTTATTTCCTTTTGAATTTAATAGAGGGTTCTTTCTCTTTCTTTCTACCATTTTCTCTTACAACGAGACTCCTTCAATTTTCCCAAATAGTTTGAATGTGCACTCTGCTTGTTTTGGATGCTATGGTAGCTCGTGTGTAGGTAGTGCTTTTAGTTAAGAAACTAGATATATTTTAATCGCTCCCTCCTCCTTCCTCCTTCCTCATCAGTTGGCTCAAAAATGGATGGCCCTGATGCCGTTATAATTGTCAAAAATGAATAATGAGCCTAATTGTGTCATTGAGAATTTTCAAGTCTTTCCTCGCATTTTCTTTCTTTGCATTCGCAAGTATTGCACGCTAGCATGGTTGGTTCAGGTTGGTTCCCAAAATGAAAGGAAATCCAATATACTAGTTCGTGCGGGCTAAGGATTAAACTTTGATGATATGTGCAGGATCACGTTTGGATGTTACAGATGTCTGAACAGATCTGTTTTTGTCAAACAGATCTTATGAGACATTTCAGCTTGATTGGTTCTTTGGACCTCATTGCACCTGAAACAATAATTAGAGAGATACTTTGTGGCTGTAAAAATTCAAGGAACATGTTATAAATGATGCATAAGATTTGTAAGAATCTGTCTGATTTTTATTCGATTCACTATGACAAGGAGATGTGGCAGTGACCTGCTGGCAACCTTTCTCTAGAAATGTGTTCGCATTGCCTTGAGCTTGTCTAACGCTGTTCGCAATTTAAGAATGCACTACCATTGTGGTGAGATGGAAGATTAGGATGCTTTCACTCAGCAATCTGAACTACCCTCCAGGGAGAATCCAAGTTTGACGTCGTACTTGCGTTCGTATATTAGAAAGTGTGTGCCAGTTGCTGCTTCATATATTATCAAATGTCTTTTAATTACACGTTACTAGTCTCCACGGATGTTAGTTCCTCCGTCCATATGATCAAGGCTTCCTTCGTCAAAAAGTGAAGGACCGCCAGAGTCATCTGGACCTACTGTTTTGATTGGCTTTGCTTGTGTCGTGAAAGTGGTCTCCTCAAAATTCCGAAGCTGCTGTCTGTAAGTTTCCATCTCATTATCGTCACACAAACAATCATCCAAAGCCTTTGTAATCTCTTCTTCATTAATATTGGCTCCAATAAAGACAAGTTCCTGACGGCGATCACCGAATTCATCTGATTTAAAGTCCTCGCGAAGGATTCTGTCATATTCTTTCTCATTTGTTGAAAAATAAGATTTCATTTGCTCGTTGGTAATAGTCCCCCACCACTTCCCTGCGGTGGATATACCAAAGTGTTTTCCTGCATGCGACCAGTACATGGCGGTATTGTGGCGCCAAACGTCATCATTTGCGCCGATCCATTTGGTAGGTGCCATCCAGCAAAATCCCTTGGATCTCAATACTCCAACAAAAGTACTTCTCTCTTCGTTTCCATCAATGCTATATCCTTCCTCGGCGGCATCTGAGAGCTGCCCAAGGTCGAGTTCCTCCTTGATTGGCACAGGCCACTTATTCAATACAGTCAACAGTTTCGTGGGATTAAAGGGTCTATCGCTTTGATAAACAAAGTTACTAATTCCAAGCTTATCTGCCGAAGTTCCATGGTCGTGAGAGTGCGAGTGTGAGTGAGAAGGATCAGTGCAACCAGGCTCAGCGCAGTCTTCATCAACAGCATGCGAGTGAGAAGGATCAGTGCAACCTGGATCACTGCATGCTTCTTCGGTATCATGAGAGAGTGAATGATCATGACTTGCATCAGTACAGGCAGGGTCACTACAGTCTTCTCCTCCGTGATCGTGAGAGTGTGCATGATCATGGCTAGAATCAGTGCAATCTGGTTCATTGCAATCCTGCTCCTTTGGTTTCCTCTCGACCTTGGCAGCCTGTATGACCTCCTTCACAGACAATTGTCCAAACTTGGTCTCAAAAAGCCTTGCATCTTTATTCAGATTCCTCACCAAACCCGTTGCTACAGCAACCTGTTCTTCCCCTGCCAAATCAATCTTATTGATGACCAACACGTCTGCAGCTTCTACCTGTTCCGCCAACAACTCAGGGACCTTCTTATCAGCCTCGCAATCATTGGGATCAACCCACCCATCTCTATCACCGCTTGTATCCCAAGTCATCCAATCCGTTCCAAAAGTGGAGGAATCCACAAGAGTCACAATTTTATCCATCTTTGCAATTTTCGTGGCAGGATGGTCCACAAACACTGCCTGTTCCCAATTACTCTTGACAGCAACCGGATCAGCAACTCCACTAAGCTCAACAACGATGGCATCCAAATGTCTTCCACCGCTCAACAAATTTTCAACTGAAGTGAGAAGTTCATCTGCAAGAGAGCAGCATGCACATCCATTCTGCAGCTCGACGGTTTCATCCGGTGAGATATTGATATTGGGGTTGGAAAGAAGCTTACTGTCGATATTAATGGATGCAATATCATTCACGATAATTCCAATTTTGAGTCCATCATTGTTCGTGAGAAGGTTCTGGAGCGTCGACGTCTTTCCGCTGCCCAAGAACCCTGCGAGGAGCGTGATGGGGACTTGTTTCTTTTCTTCTTCTTTTCCTTCGTTGATATCTGCAGCAGTGGAGAATAGTTTGGTGATTCCATTCATGCGATTTATCGGTTGGTAGCAAGGGATGATGGGGTTGATGCTACCAGAGGAAAGGCTATTGCTATTGCTATGGCTATGGTAATGGTGGGTCGATGGGATGGATGCAGATGAGCGACTTGCATTCATGAGGGTAGATACGAAACGGGGGGAGAAGCTGCGGACAGCACGGGAGGACAGGAATACCATCGTTGCTGTCGAGAGAATGCGTTGAGAAAATATCATTAGTGATAACTTGGATGGTTTTCCAATGAGGATGGATCAGATTCTTTATTCTTTCGTTTCTATTGGATTTGATTTTATCTAATCCAAAAGTTAGATTTTGATGTTTCTTTGGATGATTTTTGATCACATGATGAAAGATGAAAGGTGATCTCATAAAATACAAAAATACAACATGAAAAAATAATACGGATGGGCGTGATTGTGATGGCCAGCCTTGCTGACGTCAGTGTGTTGGCATCTCAAGGCTAAATGACGTGTGTATCGCGCGCCATTATTTTTGTAGAAGAACAAGAAGTTTTGGGTGGTGGAGGAGAACTAACAAAACAAAATGCATGGAGAATCAATGCATTTGGCAATTTGGCAACTTTCATGCGCACAATAAGTATAACGCTTGTTCATAATACTATTTATTACTATCATTATCAATAACGATATCGACATGAACACATTTCAAACTTACAAACTCATTGATTCATTGAACTGATCCAACAAATGGATTTCCGTTCTCCATCTAATCTTCCATTGCAAATGGGAGACATTGAGAGACTGCAGGGAGAACTGAATTCGCCACACAAGATCGCTACTGCAAGAATGTTTTACCTTGGCCTATCACCACAAGGCAAGAAAATGCATGATATGCAACCAATAGATGGAGGGCTTGCGTTCTATTTAGTGCAATGTCTATCTCAGTCAATCGACGAATGGCTAAAACTCTTGTCCAATTTACGGAAGCACTCACAAGAAGTAAAACCTGCGGAAGGAGAAGTGGAAGTGGAAGGAGAAGAAAAGAAAGAAGATAATTCCACATCCCAGCGCTACTCATCCATTGGAGCACACATCGCAACGGAACAATTACGCAGCATTCTTGCACTGCATTTGAGCGTCTCTGCAGCCGATGGTGCTTTAGCAGAAGAAATGGCCGTGGGGTGTGGATCACATCGCCACCTATCCAAACTGATACGAATGGATGTATACGACATTCTAGATGGCATACAATCTTCCAATCCGTTCATGACAAAAACACAATATGAAGATGAAGAAGATACGCTCGTTGCATTGCAAGATTTTGCTGCTGAAGTGGCACATTGTGACCCATCCATTTCATATCCAGCCAAACATTCTCCGTTCGAATTGGAAGAATTGCACTCTCGTCTGCCCCTTGTTTTCAACGTTACTTCACCGTTAGGGAAGCACGAGTGTGTATTGGTGAAACAGATTACTCAAAGGCAGTCTGCGCAGGAAGACGTTGGTTTCGTTATGTGGCCATCGGCAGTGGTTCTTGCATCATGGATATTAGATCATGAAGACCTGATTGTGGGAAAGAATATTCTTGAAATTGGGGCTGGATGCGGTCTAACTGGGCTGGTGGCTGCTAGGATTGCAGTGGCCGGTGATATTGGGTCTGCATCGTCCACGTGCTCCAAAGTCATTCTTTCTGATTTTAATAGAAAAGTGTTGATGAACATTGATCGAAACATTGCATTGAATGGCCTGAGCGATGTGGCCCGACCTGTTCACCTTGATTTCTTCTTGCAACCTGGTGATAATCGAGATGGAGGATGGAAGGGAACGAACCTCGAGTCTTTCTTGGTTGGCGAGAACAAGGATTTTGGGGCTAGTCAACCTCCTGTTGATCTCATTCTTGCTGCAGATACTATTTGCAAACCACAGGATGCAGTAGCTGTTTCCGATACCATTCATGATGCACTGATTCCAGGTGGTGAAGCTATCGTGGTATCTGCAAATGCTAAACATAGATTCGGAATCGACATTTTTGAACAAGAGTGTCAGCGCAATGCTCTCGAGGTCACAACGATAAATGTGGCTGACATGTGTGAAGGAAAGTTGATGCCAAAGGATCAAGATTCTGAAGACCCTTGTTCCATTCGGAAAACATCAGGATTTGTCGATGGCATGGCATTGACCATGTTTAGGGTCCGGAAGCCTATCTCGTTCAAAGATGGAGAGAGGAAAGAGTTGTAAGCGCCAATTTGCAATGATAGTAGTTTCATTCAATATTTTGCAGGAGGATACTCAAAGATTGAGATAAGAATATCAAACAAATTGGTATACATCTGGCGCATTGATGCACAATTATAAAGTATTCCTGCCTCCCCATTAGATTCAGTGGATTTTGAAAATGTAACACATTAACGATAGCCGTTTGATATGTCTTTTCGTAGCAAACTGGAGATTTTAATATCGTAGTACTTAGTGCACGCAGGTTGGGTGTTCTTACTTGCTCAGTAAAGTCAAGCAACTTCAGAGGATCAAGAACCCACCACAATCTTGCTCTCACGTGTCATGATGATGTTGAGAGAATTTATTTGCCAGAATAGATTCATGATCATAAATCATAAGTCACAGTAGACGAAACCATCCGTTGATCTCTCTGGTTTTAATTCGAGAATAATAACGGCAATGTTTGCGTCCAATGTAGACAATAATATTTTAATATCTGTGAAGACATACATAAAACAGGACACACATACATACAACATACATGATATCTTCCTAGCAGTGGGAAGAAGGATGCATAATCCAATCCGTATAATCGTCGGTGTTCTGATTGCATCATCTATTCTCAACAGTTTCATAATATCTTCCAGCACTCACTCTCTTCGCCATGAAGATTCAGGGGACGAAATCACATTTACAAAAGACGACTTTGAAGATATCGTTAGCAACGACAACCGAGGAATCCACCTTCCGCCGCCATCATCTGGAAATACCCGCAAGCCAGATACTGTTAAAATAGTCGCCTTCACCGACCATTCTTTTGCTCCTATTGGACAATGGTGGTACCAAAAAATGGAAGATTTATCTTACACCACTCAGACCCTCGTGCTCTTTGAACCAATGGCCGTGGCACACTTTGACAAACTTAGACAGAAAGGACATCACTTCCAAACCGATGTGCAACTCATTGATCAGCCAGTAGCAAAACGAAGATTCAAAGTACATAGACTTTGGTATGTGCGTATACTCTACTGTTTAAATCAATTAAAATCAGGGCAGAGTCTTGTGCTGACAGACAGCGATAATGTCTTCTTGCGGTATGTCCCTTTGGACACATTTGAACAGAGCGGATATGATGCAATATTTTCGTTTGAACAGAGATACCCTGAACACATTTTCAAACAGCAAGGTTTTGTACTGTGTGGAGGCATGACTTATCTGAAAGCAACAAATGCGACGATTCAAATCATGGAACGGTTGCTATATAATTGTTTCAACGGTGATGGAAGAGAAGGAAGAGGAAGCAAAAGTTGTGATGATCAAGTGGTATGGAATCAAATGTTATTCAAAGAGATGAAGTGGGATATGAACAATACCCGCAGTCAAAAGATTGATGGCAATGCTAGTACAAACGATCTATTGCAACATGGATTTGAGGGGCATAGTGCAGTAGTTCCGAACTTTCATGCCATGATATGGGATCGTAAATTTTCCCATCGAGGGCGGTTTGAAGAATGTCCATTCGATGACAAGGCATGGGTTTCAATGCCAAATCCATTGAAAGACGAGCGCTTGGAAAAGATAGTAAGGGGTCGCCATGGAAGATTTGCTCAACAATACGGATTGGATGAGCTTTCTATGGTACTCATTTGGGAAAAGTTTTGTGCAATTAATGGAACAGACGTCAATCAACGCTTAGATGAAGCTGTGTCTTTCTACATGGAAAATTTTAAGGAACTTGTCAGTCCATTTGTGAATGATACAAGAGGGAATCTGTGATCGATCCTGTTCGTTAGTACTCTCTATTGCCATGGCGTTATTTGAGGTAGAAACATTGGAATAGAGATTGCTGCTCTGGTCCACGGTCCATCACTATCACCACCAACCATAATAACACTATCCTGCACCCTTACTTCAAACCAACGTGAGCTTGTTCGGGACGTTTTCGAAATGAGTGAACATCACGTGTAGCGTTGATGGAACTCATGGCTGTAATCCACTCGCAACTCAGCTGAGATGCTATCTCTTGAACTTCAGCATAACCTCAGCCTTGAGACATCCACTCTCGTTTGCAAATATACCCATGGCGTCTGCATTCTTATCTCGATAGACGAAAAATAGCGATAAGGAGAATTGTATGGCGATTGTGGAGGTAGCTAGGTGATGAAGGCAGAAGTTTTCTCTGCAGCTCTTTTCCAGTGCCCTAATAAATTCATCAAATTGTACTTGGTGCAAGACCAGCATCTGGCAACAGCATTCGTAATGAAGGAGGAAATCTTAAACTAGATCACGAGTTCTTTTGTGCTATCTGGCCTGCAACTAACATACCAACTACACATTCTATATTATCGATACCACGGCAAATAAAACGAATGTGAGAAATCGTGAGTTGAACGAACAAAATGGAAATCGGCAAGAAAAGTTCAACATACTGCAAAAGTCAATTAAAGTATTGATTTTAATGTTCTTGAAAACTTCTGCGTTTGAAAAGCGCTGAAAAGAGTTTCCATCCTTTATCTTACATAAACTGTGAGTTCAAGCTTTTGTAAAGATTAGACACAAGTTATTAGCTGGCATCTGAATAGTTTTAGAAAGTTTCAAATGTTTGTCTTCTGCCACAGCTTGTACTCTTTCCAAGTCTCTTACACCCCAATCAGTATTTCTAGCCCTCAAGTTATCATCGAACTGCAAGTTGGAAGGTGCTGCTGTACCGTTCACCTTGTATGGTCCGTATGTCATCAATATTCCTCCACTGTGCAATCTTTGAGATGCCAACTCGAACAAACCTAAGGTAGC
>Ga0306864_1001157_pt1 | contig 11046 bp, 13 predicted proteins | sample AntRauTorckE5430_FD_190448 | JGI IMG/M metagenome (GOLD analysis project Ga0306864, IMG submission 190448) | Saline lake microbial communities from Rauer Islands, Antarctica - Metagenome Torckler E5 #430 (v2) (version 2) | ecosystem: Environmental > Aquatic > Non-marine Saline and Alkaline >...
AGAAGACGCTTTCTTTTTGTTGAACTGATTGGTATCGTACTGATTGCGCACACAGGTGCTTGTTCTTTCTTCTGTCTGTTAAAAGACGTGGTTGCGGAGAAGACTTTTTAAATAACAACTTCAAGCTCTAGCAATCAAGCGCGCGAATTTTGAAAATGCTCTTGTTTTTTCGTTTTTTCTCTTCGTACTTATTGCTGCTGGATCACGAGTTGACTACTAACACAGACTAACACCCATGAATGACACAAACAATCTCTCCTCTTTTCGTATGCTATTATCGAACTTCAGCTAGCCAGTGATACACTACTCTTCTTATCATAATGGAGGTAACTTCTAAACAATTTCTTAAAAGATTATCTAAGCGATCTGTCGAAATTACAAATTCCTTACAAGGATCATCGATCAACCAAAAAATGTACTGATACTACTGTTGTAGCTAGTCCATAGTAGTATCAATGTCGTTATACAGAGATAATATGTTTCATAGCAAAATGTGCAATACACATACCAGAGTCTATCATTGGCATGTACTAATCAATATTCACTTCATTCCAAATCGTCATTTTAATTTGGAGATGCGTTACGCATAAAAACCATGTGCCTGCGTGCATTCATGTTGGAACTGATTAATTTGGAAACTGCAATAGCTGACATGTCAGTTGTGTCCTCTCCATCTACAGCCACAAGTCTATCACCTATTCTAACACGATCTGCCAATACACTCGTTTCTCTGATTGCGTGAACCATTGGAACAGAGTTGGTAGGATTGTCAATCACTACACCTAGCTTACCCGGAGGTGCAATTACATCAATTCGTTCGTCTTCACCATACATGCGGTCAAAGGAATCGTCTTCTTGGAATAACGATAAGTCGTCTTGAATATTAGAGACGTTGCTCACATCCTCTGAATCGATTCTCACTCTAGATTCACCATCCTGGGTTAAATCATCAGCCAATGCATATGGTCCGAATCCTGATTTTGTCCCGCCTGCTGTAGACACTGATGGCATATCACCTGCACCTCCATATCTCATTTTATAATCGTAACCAGCGGACAACATGCTCTCATTTTGAGCTTCGTCGTTGAACGCGCCAAACATATTCCCCCCACCAACATCGACTGGGCCCATAGTTGATATGTCATTGTCGTCCATGTCACTGACCTCAATGAATTCATTCTTGATTGGATTCTTGGGTTGAGGAGAGTATGAATTGCGTTTTCTCTGTTTGCGACGGTAACCCACAAATAAAGCCAAAAGTGACAGAACAACTGCACCCCCACCGATCCCGGCACCCAGGATGACCCAATATGTGGTGCCTTGCTCAATGATTTCAACTTCCTTATCATCTACCTTGACTTCAACCTCATTGATTCGATTGAAAGTAGTATCCTGGTTCTGCAACGCAACGATGAAGTTTTTGCGTTTCTCCATTGTATCAAACGCTGTACTGATGGAATCCTGCAGCGTTTTAGTATCATATGCGATAGCAGATCTTACCGACACGAAAATCTGAATTTGAACCTCGAGACCTGATCTAACATTTTCCTCGGCATTAGGACTTTTATCCTTTAGTACTGCAACAACATCGAAATCTTCACCGTTGTGAACCCCATTCAGCGCCAGCATGATAACTTCTGCAGTTTCTCTTTCGAGAACGCCGCGGGGTTTAGCTCTTTCTTCAAAGTTGTCCAAGTCGTCAAATCGAAATAACAAAAAAAATGTCAGTTCTTGCTTGGAAAAGGAAGGTGAACTGCTTGGTAGCTTTGAGGGAGATTCACTCGGGGACTTTGATGGAAGTCTTGTTGGGTTTGACGAGATGGTTGGCAATGCAGAAGGAACGAAGGTGGGAATTGACGAAGGCAACATCGAAGGGTTCTCAGTGGGTTGTTGCGAAGGCATGGATGATGGAAAGAGAGATGGGCTAGCCGACGGTTTGCCTGTCGGCCTTTTGGTGGGGCCTAGGCTTGGGAGCATTGAGGGTTCCAAAGACGGAGTGCTTGAGGGTCTGAGGGAAGGCAACGGAGATGGTTCTACTGACGGAATATTGGAAGGGACAGTGCTGGGTGCATCTGACGGATAAGTAGATGGTTTGAAGGATGGAAGATCGCTAGGGGACGAAGTTGGTTTCAATGTAGGGCTCTTGGTACGTGCACGAGAAGGAGAAACCGTCGGTTTTACAGAAGGAGAAGAAGTTGGTACCTTTGTTGGACTAGGAGTAGGGTTTTCGGATGGTACCTTTGTTGGATTGACAGTAGGATTTGCGGAAGGTCTTGGACTAGTTGGCGAACTTGTTAATAATAATGGCTGTGTTGACGGAGTCAAAATACCCGCATATGGTAGGTTTATTACTTTCCCTGTTAAAAAGGCAGATAGAGCGATCATGAGAAAGCTTTCAGAGTCAAAGAGATCTGTTCATCAATCAAATTTCGAGCCGAGAGCAGCATATATGTAAACGCAACGTGTCCACCAGACGCAACAACTGTGCAAGAAATTATCTGACTTACCCTGAGAAAAGTATTCAGGCATTTCCCAACTGTCTTTAGGCATTTCCCCACCCTCGTTCTCATTTGAATCTTGGTTTGGTTCAGAGGAGTCAATTGTGTGATTAGATAAGTTCATGAATGAATTACAACTGAAAACATGAATCATTACGAATAGTCCCGTTCCAATAAGCCTGCATGGTGTGCACACAAAATCCTAGACTGCTCACCTTTCAAATAACGAGACGCCTTAGTTTCAACGGAAGTCGAAGTGACGAGTGGAGCGCTCAGAAATGCAAGAAGAATGCTGCCAATCAACACTGCGGATCTCAGTTTCGTGCGCATTGCTCGTGTCCGTATGTTAGTATATGTTACAAGAGCAGGAGTCTTGTGTTGTTCATGCGCTCCTGTTCTTGAGAATACAAGCGCTTTGTTGATGCAACCCAAAGGAGTAGAATACACAGGTTCCATCCTGATTTGGTTTGATAGGAGTGACTGTATATCGGGGTTAGAGTGATGGTGCAAGCAGTGCGGTACTCTTGTGGTAGGTGGTGGTGGTCGTTGACAATTGACAAGATGATGTGTGGTCGATGTGATACTCAAGTCAAAGTGATACTCCTCACAATAAATGTTTCAGTCTTGATTCGTTTCAAAATGCGCCGATAAACCGCTCCGAATAACGGCTTTCACAAAATGCACAATTTGTAATTTTGCATTAGTTCCACGCACAAACCCCTTGGGTACCTACGGAATACAATAGCACCAACGAAGCGAAAATGGCTATAAGGTAACGTCAATGAAGGCCGTTCATTGGAGACGGTACGATTTACACTTGTTTGCCTAAATCATGCTTCAGAGTAAATGTTGATGACACAAAGCACAAACATGACATTTGGATACACTTCAGGTGTGGTCAAAGTTGCCCCTGTCAGATTTATGATTGGTAAATAATGTGGATTTGTATAAATATTGTTTGCGGAACAGCACATGCAATTGGTTTCCTAGATCTCGAACAATGTAAAGTGTTCATTCGTTGAAAATCAACTTGGTCGTTGTTCGTTGTCTCTATTCTATGCCAATATGTCTCGGAATCTAAGAACTTTCACATAATCATTGAAGTTCAGGTCTCCATTTCCATTCTTATTGACCATCAATGTCAGGTGGTGTAATTCGTCATCGTCAAGGTCTAAATTATCAAACTCTTTCAGACACTTAATCAAATTCTTCTCCGATATGAAGCCGTTGCCAGTATCGTGCTTTTGGAAATTCCCGGCGTATTCATTTTCTAATTTTATGGCATGCCTCTTTTCTTCAATTATGACTATGAACTCGGGAAATTCAATTTCACTACTATCAATTTCATCATTCTATTAATTGATAGAATAATTTCAGTGGATCAAAGTTGATTGAGCCAGAAGATGGTCAGATGTCAGATGCATGGAATTGAATGAACCGAGAGGAGATAACGGAAAATAGGATTGCATCGACCAATTCTAACGATAACGAACACCTACATACCTCTTCTATAATACGCTTTAACTCTCCATCAGTGAGAAGGATTTTCCAAAAGTAAAATGCATTCTTTAATTCCGAGATTTCCAGCGCGCCTTCACAATAAGGAAACAAATGCTTGATTAGTATAATACTTGAACACGAATAACACTGTATTGATTGCAACAAATCTCACCAGTTTTGGTTTTCTTCAAACTATCAAACACGATCCTAAGCTGAGAAACTGAATGATTGCTTAATTCGAATTTTTCCTTCGCATTGTTTAACCGTTCTTTCGCTGGGAGTTGTTCGTGTTCCAACTCAGAGCAGTCGTCTTCCATATCTAGCCCCGCTGTAAACAAATCCTCTGCGCATTGGGAGTCCAAACAAACGGTGAACACATTTGTGAATGATGTGATCCTTTCTAGTGCTGACATTGGTGCTGTGGGGGACAAACGAGCTAAAGTAGAACTGATATCTGGTATTGGGCGGAACGCGGAACGCGGCTTTGAAGTATGTGCGGTTTATGAGATCAAGACTGCTCACTGCTCACTACACACTACTCTAGCTAGAGACTAATTACTATTTATTTTAACGAAACGATGAGGAGGAGTCGTGGATAAATGTCATAAATCTAAAAAGGAAGTGGTGTCAAAGATGAAAAAATGAAACTCTTTCACAGAAGCAGATATTTAATGCCTTCCGACTTCCGACTTTCAAATAATAAGTCCCACACCAAAGGAACTCTTTCAATCATCAAAACCTGAAGTTCAAACACTTTTGCCTGGAATCATCATGGACAACTTACTGTCTTCGTGCACGAAGCCCAGCATTGATGATGATTCGTCTCAAACGTCGAATTCAAAAATAATGCCTCCCACAGAAAAGGCATCCATCTCCTTTCAGTTGCAATCCATTTGCTCTCATAACCGTGATCAGAAGGCATATCTCCAGCGCTTCGATGTTTCATCAGATGATCTTGCGGAACTGGGCAAGGATCGATCTCGCGAGGCAATGATTACGCTCTTCAAGACTTACATCAAAAACTCTCAGAGTGCCTTCGGATCAGATGATGTAGAGGACCCGGATGAAATGAAAATTGCCAGGAGTTTAGTAGAAGATGTCGTGGACCGTCTAGAATGCGATGAGAAAACTTCGGCTGGTGCTGGGGAAGAAGGGGCAGGTTTGAGCTCAGAACGAAAGAAGGTGATGGGCGATCACATGGAGACAGCAGCTGCTGTGCTGACGACAATATTGCTGAGGTCGAGTCCTGAAATTGGGATAACCAATGATGAAAGCGAGCTTGAACACCGCATGAAAACTTTTGGAAGTAATGTGATCACTGTAAAGAAAATGACATCTTTCTGGGTACTTTGTTGGAAAGCGGTGCAGGATTTTGTACTGATCATGCTGATTGTCATGGGTATTTTGACATTGTCCGTGGAAACTACAATTGGTTTAGGAGATAAAGAAAAGTGCGGCAATTGCTGGCTTGAAAGTTTTGCGATACTCACCAGTGTTTGTATTGTTGTCCTTGTTACGGCATCTATTGACTATGGCAAACAATTTGCATTCCAGCGGCTTTCCAAATCTCTTGATGAGAGAAATACCAAGAGCGTTATTAGAGAAGGAGAACATTTGGTTGTTACTGATGCGAATATTGCTGTTGGTGATATACTTTCTGTAAACACCCACAGTCTTGCGAGTGTTTCGGCTGATTGCATTTTGCTAGGTCCTGTCATGGATCTAAAGATGGACGAGAGTTCTTTGACCGGGGAAAGTCATGCGGTTAAAAAGAAGGCAGGCGATGTTATTCTCAGTGGAACTAACGCTATTCAGGGATCTGGTAAAATGGTTGTTATTGCTGTTGGTGCCAATAGTGTCGCTGGCAAAATCACAGCTCATGTCTATGAGAGTGAAGATGTAAAGACTTTGGAAGGAGATGCCGAAACTCCGCTATACAAGAAACTTGACAAGCTTGCAAAACAGATTTCTGTTGCTGGAACGTCTGCTGCAATCTTCGCCTTTGTTATCAGTACAGCTATTGGACTAGGTCATCACAAGGAAGATTGGAAGGCAATCATTGATTATTTCGTTTTGGCAATCACGGTTCTTGCGGTTGCTGTACCTGAAGGTTTGCCTCTTGCTGTTGTTCTAGCATTAGCATTTTCAAGCAATAAAATGATGGGGGAGAACAACATGGTAAAGTCACTGGACGCATGTGAAACCATGGGATGTGTAAGTTACTATAGAAAATGGAGAACTTGAGTTCTTGCGCACATGTCGCATGTTCTATATTGAGTCTATGTTGCTGAATACTCACACACTCTATATCAACATTTCTACTCAGGCGACAACGATTTGTACTGACAAGACTGGTGAGTAGTCTCGTAGACTGAAGCATCATTAATATATATGTCTATGAAATATTTCTGAAGTGAATGCTATTATTCTCACCACCTTTTGTCGCAATTATGCTTTGCCTTTATAGGAACATTGACTGCAAATAAAATGAGTACACGAGCTATCTTTACTTCTGGAAAGAATTATACTGTAACGGATCCAAAAGTAACCCTTGGCGACTTTTTACAGACTAATGTTGACGCCTTATCAGATACGATCAAGTCATTCATAACAAAGGCAATATCTATATGCACAATGGACGAGTCGTCGCTAACCATCGAAGATGGAAAAGTAACTACATCTTCTGGCAACCCTACAGAAGGAGCTCTTTTGGCATTAGTTCATGAGATGGGATACGATTATCGCATCATTCGAAACAGCACACCTGGGCGAACTGATGTTGGTGAATTGGGAGAATACTTTCAGGATGGAAAACATATCAACTTCACTTCCAGCAGGAAAATGATGTCATGGGTAGTTCCACTAGAAAGTGGTGGCTACCGCATGTATTCTAAAGGTGCGAGTGAAGTCATTATTTCGAGATGTGTTACTGAGTTGACGGGTGATACCGAGACTTCATTGACAGAAATCAATAGGAAGGTCCTGGTTGGTATCGCAGAGCAATATGCACAAAGAGGAATGAGGTGCTTGGGAATTGCGTATAGAGATCTTCCTGCCACATTTGACTTTGAAACCACAACAACAAACGTGAAAAACTCAGATGGAACGGAAGCATTTGTTTGTGAGACAGAATTAATATTTTGCGCTCTTGTAGGGATTGAAGACCCTCTGCGTCCTGAGGTGCCTGATGCAATCAAGAAGTGTTATGAAGCAGGCATCGATGTGAGACTTGTGACTGGCGATAGCCCAAATACTGCAGTTTCAATTGCATATCAAGCAGGAATTTTAAAGGATTCCCATTTTGTGGATGGGAGCTCTGAAATGATTGCAGTGAACATGAAGCCTAACGTCATGATGGAAGGGAAACAATTTAGATCAGCAGTGTACAAGATGGTTAATGGACGCAATGAATTTGATCAAGCAGCCTTTGATGAGATTTGGCCGCACATACGTGTACTGGCTAGATCCAGTCCTGACGACAAACTGACTTTGGCACATGGCCTGAACCAGTCAACCCTGTTTGAAGACAAAGAAAAATGTGATCAACTTTTCAATGAATCGAAAATAAACATCTTTCCTGACAGGCAAGTTGTTGCAATGACTGGAGACGGAACAAATGATGCTCCTGCACTGAAGAGAGCTGACATTGGTTTCGCTATGGGTATTGCAGGCACTCAAATCGCGAAGGACGCCGCTGACATAATTTTGATTGACGATAATTTTGCATCAATCGTAACTGCTGCTAAATGGGGTAGAAATGTATATGCTAGCATCCAAAAATTTCTGCAGTTTCAACTGACAGTGAATATCTCGGCAGTAACGACTGCTTTAGTTGGCGCAGTCGTTTATCAAAGAAGTCCACTTGCTGCCATTCAATTGTTATGGGTGAACCTTCTCATGGATTCGCTCGCATCACTCGCATTGGCTAGTGAGCCGCCGAGGGATGCTGTTTTGAGGAGGAATCCTGTGAATCGTTCCGCAAGCATGATCACTAAGCAAATGTGGGCAAACATGTTGGGCCAAGCCTTTTTTCAAGTATTAGTAACCCTGTTACTTCTGTTTCAGGGCCCTTCGTGGTTTGGTATCCAGCGGGGAGACATCGTGGAAAAAGAAGAAGATAAAAACTCATTGCACTACACCATCATTTTTAATACATTCGTATGGATGCAATTATTCAACGAAATTAACAGCCGCAACCTCCATGGAGAATGTAAGTATCTGAGTCACAACTGGTATCTACTTTGATCGGCATTTTGTCTCATCGCTTCCTTCTTCAATTCTGCTCCAGTTAATATTTTTCAGGGATTGTCGGAGAATCCAATCTTTGTGGGAATTCTAATCATAACTTCGGTTTTGCAATGTATAATGATTGAACTTGGTGGTAAATTAATGCATGTGGTAAACGGGGGATTGCCTGCAGAGTATTGGGCTCTAAGCGTTGGAATCGGGATTTTGTCGCTGCCAGTTCAGCAGCTTATAAACGTTGTATATTCGAAAGTGGCAAAGAAATTCGGGTGGTGAGTTATAAAGCAAAAAGAAATGAGCATCTTCGTTTGGGTTTTGAAAGTTCAAGTGATAAAATTGATGGATTTAATCTTGATGTTTTTTTAGATTTTGTGGCACTGTTTGATGTATTCTATCATTCAGTGTCAGACAACCCGTGATTTCAAGATATCATTGGTTTGAGTTTACACTCATAATTTGTCATTTCGACAATAAAACGAATTAAGCCATGTCAGAGCTAGCACCATTTGTAGCAGCTTGTATCAGAGACAAAGTCGTCCTAGACCTTCTAGAGGAAAACAAAATGTTGCGTAAACTCATTGAGAAATACCATTCTGTCCGACTCACTGGCTCTTCTGGATACCCAGTGTACTCCAATGGCAAGATTGACATTGATGCACCATGCGAATCGTCTTGTAATCACACGTGGCAAGTTTCTCTGCTTCAAAACTGTGGATGCAAGCTCAATGATTTATTATTGTTAGAAATATGGAAGTTTGGGGCAGTTACAAAGCTTGTGGACCTAGAAGAATGTTGGGGTTTTATTGACACGTGTTCTATCAGCGAAAAATCAATTGTTGTTTTAACAGCCGGAGTAGGTTTATCTCACATTGAAATTGGAATCTGTGTCGAAGGAATGCCTGAAGAGCGGTGGCAATCCCTGCACAGGCTAACAGGCTCGGACTTTATCAATTGCCTCACCACAGCTTGCTCTTCAAATGTAGGCACTTCGGCCTATTTTCAATACATCATGATCGAAGATGAACGAAACTAGTGTATAATTTATAAATAGAGTTAATGAAAATGTAAAGAGGATAATTTTTTTGTTTGATTGCTTTTGTACTCAGTAAATTGATAACAGGGTACTAGATATTTTGATACGTATACCCCTGTATACTCACAGAAAGAAGAATCTGATCAGTACAATTTTATATGTTTATCCCAAATATAATCTTTGTGGATTGTGGATTGTGGATTGTGGATTGTGGAATGTGGGTCCATGATGCTTACTATCATACTCAATAATAGGATCTTATGATGATGGTACAAATTCAAAAATGGCATGGACCAATGACAAGGTGAAAATTGTGCGCGAATAATAATGTATAAAGGCCTCATGAAGACTAATATATTGCCGGAAAGGAGCACCATCTTTTGCGCCTCCAACCTTCAAATCCCACATCCCACCGACTTTCAATACTCGGCACAACACACAACACACACTGTGTTAAAATTTATGATCGTTTACTTATTATTACTTTTACTACTATTCTACAAAGAGGACACAACTTAGTAAAGCGCATACCACACCTGAATCTCCAATGAATATCAGTAACATGAACGTTGATACACCTGCAAGAACAACTGGCGAACTAGATTTCAATGTTGGCACTTCTCTAATCCTCAGTTCTGTTGTTCGGTCACGACAGAGGCTGAAAACACAATGCACGACTGCTCGAGTTCCAACCAATAAATCTAGTATAGGTTGCTCAAATCTTATATTCTTGGGAATGATTACCATCGCTCTCATAGCTTCGGGAAGTATTTCATTTGTGGAATCGACTCCCGTAGAATCTGTAAAGTCTATGCACAACATGAAAGGTGGGTAATTCGTGTTTGCACTATTTTGGTACCATGATTACCTTGTCTATCCTCTATCACGAATAAACAGATCATGCAAAAATAAATATACTTCTAACCATCAATCGTCTTTTCCTTCCTTCCTCTTAAAACAGTCGACAGTTCAATCACGCAAAATGGATTGCAAATGAATCATCATCGTCGGTTGGCAGGTAAGTCGTTGCTTCTTTGCGAAACATCTTGGGCAGTGGGTCCTAGATCAGAATTTCAAAATGCAGTCAAACATGGGCGCATGGTGTCAATATGTCTCACCAATCATACCTTCTTGCACTATACTTTATAGACAGCGCATCGCCCAGCCCCAGTAGTGTTCCTTCGAAATCTAGCATACCGAGCAATGAACCCTCTATCAAACCTTCAATATCACCCTCAAGCCAACCATCCGACGAACCCTCAATCAAACCTAGTACATCGCCATCTACAATCCCGTCAGATCAACCATCTATAATGCCGTCAGATCAGCCATCAGAGTCTCCGTCATCATTGCCAAGCTTTGCTCCCAGTATCATCCCGTCCAATGAGGTATGTCATGAACGAACCCGTTATCACTACTATTTTGTATCTGTAAAGCCAACACCTGTCTCGTTTTTTTTATTATTTATTAGCCATCAATGCTGCCTAGCACTTTCCCTTCCACATCTCCGAGTGATGAACCAAGTGCTGTCCCATCAGAGGATCCATCTGCATTGGTAAGAATTTATCGCAGCCATGATCGCATTTTCCTTATTTGATACATGATCATTTCAATTTACACAATATCTTATTAACTTGTTTCACAGCCAAGTTTGTCCCCAAGTAATATTCCATCGGATGCTCCGAGTTCCTCACCGTCCTCTCTACCATCTGTGTTGCCCTCAAATAACCCGTCCAACCTTCCATCGCTGGAACCTTCGTCGTTGCCTTC
>Ga0306864_1001158_pt1 | contig 11045 bp, 11 predicted proteins | sample AntRauTorckE5430_FD_190448 | JGI IMG/M metagenome (GOLD analysis project Ga0306864, IMG submission 190448) | Saline lake microbial communities from Rauer Islands, Antarctica - Metagenome Torckler E5 #430 (v2) (version 2) | ecosystem: Environmental > Aquatic > Non-marine Saline and Alkaline >...
GGAGGAGGAGGGGGAGTAAATACGTGTTCTTATCCCCGATGGACCCAAAATATCTAAGGCCATTATTGAAATCCATGATAATTGCAAAAGCCAAGGACATTACGGATACTCAAAAGTTAATACAGTAGTTGATTGCTCTGGCTCTACCAGCTAGCTACTAGCTAGAGTAAGTTTTCGAAGTCATGTAGATGGAGAGTTATGATAGAAGTATTATGTGTATCCCCATTTTGATTTATTATATGATAGACAAAATCTCAATCTCGAATTTCCGAGTTGCTGAAAACCCGTGGCGTTTCTGCGTGGGGGGTACCATCTGTTACCATAGGTCTCCATAGGTACAACATACAACAATGAATTTTTGCCATTTCTCCAGTTGCCATTCTGAGAACGCCTTCTTCTAATCCTTTGATTATTCTTCCAATGCCAATTTGAAATGCAAATGGCTCTTGTCCTAAAGCCTTTGTACTCAAGGAAACAGTCGCCAGTTTGCCATTCGTACTATATCCCGGTCTGATGAAAAATGGTGGCACAACTGACAACTGGGCATACCAAAGAAAAATGAAAAATGAGGAAGCGGTGGTGTAGCAGTTTGAGATGACGTCATCAACAGGGAAGAAATATTGTTTCGCTTTCTTTCTCATTCATCATTCTTCATGATGATTCTTCCACATCATACATCATACCTACTTACATAACACATCATCATACTGCCACACCAAGATTACAAAACATCATCAGGAGTATACTAATCAATCAGTAATCGTCCATCTCATTAAATTACATTGAGATTCATTGAATATACACCTAATTAGTCCAGTCCAAAATCTACCTTTTCACGAACTCTGTAATACCGTCATGAAGTTCCAGTTTACATTCCTGAACCTGCTGACTGTAATTTCGTCAAGTCGAGCCTTCACTTCATCACCACTACATTTTGCAGCAGCGTCTGCCCACAACTCGCATACATACATACACTACCCATTCTCCTCATCCTCGTTCATTTCATCTTTGTCCTCATCCTCAAATAATAATGACGACGCTAATAATGATGAATTGAGCAGCGCAGAAAAACTCAAACAAAAAGCAGAAACACTTCGTCAACAAATCCGTGAAATGGAAGCCACAATCGGTCCCACACGTTCCAACAACAACGACCAATACATGCCCCCCTCCCCCCTCCCAGAAGAAATCACTCAAGGCAAATCACTTAAAGACAAGACCGTACTAGTCGTCGGATCCAACGGACGACTGGGATCGATGACAACGCGTCATCTACTTCGTAACCACCCAGAAGTCAAAGAAGTCCTAGCGGCAGTGCATTACGTCGGTGAAGCAAGCACGAGAGGTTATGGACGATTATCCTACGAGGTCGGTGCAGAAGACGGTGTTGGGACAATTGGTGCAGCATGGTCGGAAGATAGGAATGCTTATTTTGAATATTCGGATGAAATGAAGGATTATAATCTTAATAAATTAAGAGTGGTGGAAGTGGAATTGCTAGATCCAGAGCAGTGCAAGACGATTATGGAGGGGGTGGACTGTGTTATCTGGTGCGCGACAGATTTCGAAGGGAATAGGCCTAGGGCTATTGCTTCGTTAAATGTCGCGTTTTTATTCAGGGCCGTGGCAGATCCAACAAAAGGGAGAGTGGAGATTGAAGGACTGAGGAATGTGATGGGAGCTTTGAAGCAGAATAAGCAAGATAGGATCAGGGTCAAACGGATGAGTGGGGAGATGGATGGAGACTCATCGCTTTCTTCTTCGTTGAATGGAGAGAATGACCCAACTTCGTTCGTATTGGTTTCTGCGGCACCTGAAGCATTGGGGAATTTTGAGACTCCTTTTGGGGAATTCAATGGGCTGAAACGTGAAGGTGAAGGAATTGTTATGCGGGAATTTCCTAGTTTGACCCATTCAATTTTACAAATGACACAATATGATGATAATTTTGTGGAAGAGTCATTGGAACTGAAATTTGACCACTCTGCAGGGTCAAGAAGTGGTAACGAGGACGAAGCCGGCCTTTTGGATAGGGCCAAGAGAAGAATCAATCGAAGAGACGCTGCAAGAGCCGCAGTGGATGCACTTCTTGACGAGAAACTTGTTGACGAAACTGTTCAAGTTTGGACAGACACTCGTGGATAGAGATAGTAATTATGATACAACTGCTATGCCTAGGTAATTCCGCAATAACAACTTTTGGCTGATACAAAATTATTGGTAGTAATGTAGTTGTATCGTGAGAAGTGAGAATGTATTTGCCATTGTGACACAAATTTTTATTGATATTGATTTGAACTTTGTTATCAAGAGATTTACATCTTTCTTCGTCTCTTTTTGTTGCCTTGCTTGTCTGGGGGTTTTAACTTCTTTTCCTTCTTCAGTACATCAGCTGTGATGCAGCATTCTCTATAACATAAGGGTTTCTCCCCGTTGCGATGAAATGCTGAACCAATTGCACCATGATCTTGCTTACGTAATCAACTTTAATGAATATTATATATTGTACAAACAGAAACTATATTTATACAATCTACTTTTACTATATATATATATCAATAGGGAAATATATACAATTGATATAATATCTATGCTAGTATGTTGTTCTCGTCACATAACATAGTATCTGCCTTCTGTTATTTTTCATATCAATCTATTTTTCGTCTCAGACTTTGCTGTAGCTTTACCTATTGTATAGTGCAGCTAAACACAGCATACCACCATAAAACCTCTCTCTTTGTACATTCTGTGCTATCACAAAATTGAACAATCACTTTTGTACACTGTCTTCCAGATATTGTAGTCCGACAAGATTTTACTTCTTTAGTATCAACCCTAGAGTGTTACACACAGCAATATACTATCTGCTACTATCTGGCTACAATTTGCTGCGTTAGAAAATTGATCCAATAACAGCCCACTCCCAGAGCAGCCATATTCATTAGAGTCGACATTCCATGCAGCATACCAAACTTCTTGGACAGTGCCTTAAGATCTGGATCATTGGCAATTTTAGGATCCCTTGATTTGAGCATTCCAACTTCATGTCCTGTTCCAAGTTTGCGTTCGACGATGTGTCGTTCGAACATGACAGCGGTAGTTTTGGGTTCAAAGTACACCAAATTGGTAAGAATTGTGGCCAAGATGCTGCTCAAGGACACTGTGCCAACACTCCACCCCAATGCAGTCGATGTGATTATTGAAATGGCCACCAATACAGCGGAAAACAAAAAGTAAGCCGGAAATAGTTTGGCTTGTAGTCGACCAAAGGTATGCCTTGGCAAATTTTTGAACATGACTATTCCCCCAATAAAAGAAACCCATACACTGCATCCGAACCAGGAAGAAAAAGCGAGTATATGGATCAGTGCCAATTCGTGTTGATAAGCTCCTGTAGTGGCAGCGGAAGACTTTGCATCCTTGGTGGTGCAAACGCTGGCAGCAGCTAGAACGGCTACTAATATAGCTGCTCGAATGAACTGCTTGCTCATCGTGGGTGCTGTGTTCGAAACGTCGGACATGATGGATAAAATATTACAGTGGCGTACTATTGTCGGTTTAGGTGGTTGTTTTAGTGTTGATGTTGTGGTTGTGAGGCAAGATGAGGGATGACTACATACATTGTTTTTTTTTCTGCAAAAACTTCTGCGTCGTCTTCAAGGTTTTGATGACACGAATTGACGCATTTCCTGCGCCGTCTCCTGTCTCGCATGGCAGCCATTCGTTGCCAGTTTAAGCCATAAAAAGGCCAAATACATGTGTCATCGCATTTTTTATGAGCTAAAATATATTTATTCCCAGATCAACAACACTTTTCATTCACAGCTAAAATTGACACATGCAAACTGAAAGTCAATGATCAATGATCAGATACTCTATTGATTCTTTATCGCCAAATTTAGAAATAGCTACAACCACAAAGAAAGAAGATGATGGCGATAATGTGCTGCTCGAAGTATGGCACGGCAGAGAGAATTCTAGATCATCTTCAACGCAATAAAATATGTTTGCGGCACAAAAATAGAATAGTAATGGTCAACGCAGGTTCACGAGGACTGTTAGTGGAATGACTATCGGTTGCTAACTTCCAATAAATCTACTATTGTACATAAAATATTTGTTATGGTTATAATACCAAAGCATCTTGGTAGGCGAGAAGTTAGAATGTATTTGCTATGATGACACTGTTGATATATTTCTACATACCAAGTACTTTTTTATCCAAACAATTGACGTGAAGAAAATGAGTTTGAAGCATTAAAAGTAGACATGTATTTACATTGTGAGACAAATTTTTATTAACTTTGATTTGAACTTCGTTATTAAAAGTTTTACATCTTTCTTCGTCTCTTTTTGTTGCCTTGTTTGTCTGGGAACTTTAACTTCTTTTCCTTCTTCAGTGTACCTCTTCTTGCAGTTTCTTTACTACCCTGCTTTTCTCTATTTGCGAAGGAAAACTTGGTCATCAAAAAATTCTTCTTTCTGGTCTTTTCTGTGTTTGTCGATCCACCTTCACGCTGATTATGCTCAAATTTCTCTCTACCCGACAAGATCTTTTCCAATTTTTCAATCTTGCTAGAGCGCTTTCTCTTTGATTCAGCTGCAATATCCATTTCATTCACAGCTCCCTTGGTATGAATTCTGCCCTCGTCATCTGAATCGGGGTCGGAATCATCACTCAGCTCTTCAAATTCTTCTCCCTTTGCACGGAGACGTTTCATCTTTGCCGCTGCTCGAGGGTCGCGTTTGGCACGATCCTCTCTCTCAACCAATCTTCTCATCTTCTCAAAGTCAGCAGCTGTAAAGACACGAGTAGAGGACACTTCCATAGCCAGCTTCTGTCTCTCTTTTACAGACATTTTTGACAAATCAATTGTGGAACTGTCTTCGTCTTCGGCGACTGGAACAACCTTGTCATTCACCTTTTTGACCTCGACAAGTTCAGGAGCAACTTCAACATCCTCCTCGTCTTCTGCGTCGACTTCTTCCCATTCATCATCCTCATCTTCTTCGTCGACGTCTACCCACCCGTCCTCGTCATTCATAGGTTCATATCCAATACCATCATCATCGCTGTCTTCACCTCTCGCTCTCATCTCAGCCTTCTTTTTCATGAAAGCCTCCTTCTTAGTCTCATATTCAACAAGAAGATCTGCACCCTTGACACCAGCTGCGATGCGGCGCTCTCCATAACGTAAGGGTTTCTCCCCGTTGCGATGAAGTGCTGAACCAACTGTACCACGATCTTTCCCTTGAAGCAAAGCAGGATAGACTTCTCTCACAAAATTTTGCCACGATCTACCTGCTACAGCAACAGAACGATCCTTGTGTTTTGAATATCCAGCCAAATCTCTTGCAAAAGCTTCTACATCAACGTGTACGGAGCTAGTGGATCCATTCTTTTCATCGTTCGAAGAATTGGAATCTTCCTTCACTAAGGAAGATGGAACACGTGCACAGATGGCACGACAAGCGTTGATACCAACAGCAATCTGTTCTCCAGAGCACCTCTCTGTGACGAAATTATGAGCAATTGTTTGTAATAACCCATGCACTTCTTCAGGCGGAACCATTTCATGACACGCTTGTACAGCATACGCCAATACGGCAGTAACATCTCTTTGATGACCTCCCATGTATCTTCTCATGAATGGATATAAATTCAACAATATGAGTTCGTGGTTTCCAACTAATCTTGTAGCAAAATTCATGGCAAGTAACTTATGTTCGAAACGGAATCCATTAGCACCAGTTGTTTGTACACGTTTTAAGACAGCTTCCGCTAGTCCCTGCGGGTCACGGAGCAGTTCAATGGCTGGATAAAGATTTCTAGATGCTTCTACGCCATGGTCAGCTGTATCGAGTTCTAATTCTTTCTTCTTTTGGGCTTTGATTTTGTTCTTCACTTGTTTGGCGATTTGTCTTGATCTTGCCTATCACAATATAAACGGATCTTGATGTGAGCAACTTCAGAATTTATTGGTGAAGCAAATGGCATACTTTTGAAGCTTACCTTGGTCGTTCTCGAATGTGCGTGGTAGTTGACCTCTTGTACACCTTCCCATTCGTCATTCTCCTCTCTATCCTTGTCATCTGCCATCTTATCCTCAATATTGAGAAAAAATCTCATTGCCGCCGCAGCTACATTATGAGCAACACTTTCTACACCACTAGCCATGATTGATACAGTCCTTTCATCAGTCCAAACTTTTCTTCTGTACAACTCAGTAATCATATCGACTGCGCGCTTTGTGGCAAATTTTGTATTATCATCCAATTCAATATCCTTGTTATGCTTGGTTCTCACTGTAGACCAGACAACTTTATGGAGGAATGCTTGAACATTACGATTCACCTTTTCATCTCTCTTTCCCTTCTTGTTTATATTTCTCACATCATTGACGATGTGCCTATACAACTGCTCTCTCAAACCTTTGTCGGGAATAACTGCCATGACACGGTAGAATAATTCCAATAATCGAAGGGGAGGCAACTTCCCCTTATTCCTCATGAGAATCAACGACGAAACACAAGACTTCCTGACTTCCTTGTGCAAGGTCAAAGCTGAGGCGGGTAGAGAAAGACCATCCAATGATTTAAAATGACTATCTACATCTTGTCCAACATCCTCGTGAGATTTGCCCAATAGTAAGCAAACTAATAAATTAGCCACATCGTCGCTTGTATTTTGATCATAACTTGAACTGGAAACTGCTGCTGCGAATTGTATCAATTCTGATAATTGGGTTGGGGGTTTAGCGGATGGGTTGAGTGATAGAATGTGGCATTCAGATTGGAGGCGACGGATTTGCGCATCGTAGTCTACACGATGGCCTTGAGGGTCTCGCTTACAGAGATTTTGCAGCTGAGACAGTTTCAGCGTAATGTCTGGCTTTGCTGATGACATGTTACTGGTTTTGGAACTCTATAGTCTTGGACAAGAGGTTTGCAAAAGACAGAAGGTATTAGAAGATTAACAAGTGGTATTAATAGTCTTTGCAATTCTTTGATGTAATTTCCAATCTTCACACTCTCCTTTCTGCAAAAGAAACATTCAAAACTGTTGGCTGTAGAAGAAACCCTACCCAAAGCGGTCATTCTGTTTATGACGTCATGAGAAACTTGGAAACTGCGGTCACGGCAGGTCATGGCAAAAAAAAGTGCCTCCTCCTAAAAAGTAAAATAAAATGATAAAATAGCGAAATTCTTGAGGAAAACTTATGACCTAACGGTCATTATGTCCCCAACAAACAACCACTCAATTCTTTCTGGTTTGATCTGTTCTCTTTTGTCAACCGTTCTACTGGGCATCAAGTGCAGCTTGCGCTAACAGAAATGGACTATCATGCAATGTCTGTTTGAACAGCAATGCTTTAGACAACATGCTGTACAGACGGGCTAGGAGATAGAAAATTGTTTGGCTCTTATTAGGTCTATCGGGTCATAACCTAGGTACTTCTCTGGCATGGATTATTACGAGTATCTACTGAATTTTTGAGTTCGTTTATTCATTGTTTGGCGAATTCAACGGTCATTTTAGGTACTTTTAGTACGAAATAAAATAATATTAGTAAACAACAGTAACACACATACAAATGATAAAAAAGCATCCGGAGAAATTACTACAACTCCACAATCATACACAATACACCACTCAGATCACTAATCAAACCCCTGATGGTATCAGTTCTCAAGGGAATGTACTTAGCGTCCTTGTTGTATTCAAATTGCCTGCTCTTTTTCGCGACAATTTCGCAGATCACCGTTGCTGTCTCTGCTGCTGACGAACAAGGTATATCATGCAGTGACTCTAATGAACGTTTCACCATTGAAAGTGTGCCTTATTATTTTGGAAAGAGGGTGATATGCGAATGGGCCGCCAGAAAGGAATCTGAGAATAGATGTAGGATTGAAGAAGTTTCGACTTCATGCCCGCAGACTTGTGGGCTGTGCAGCATTCAAAATGAATCTACCATTACCGAATGCGAAGATTCTACAGAGAGATTCTTTATTCAAAGCATTCGTCAATCAAAATTTTGCGACTGGGCTGCGCGGAGACAGACCGATAACAGATGTAAAGATAACGTAGAAGTAAGGGCAAACTGTAGGGACCTATGTGGTCTTTGCGATGCTCCCAGTGCGGCGCCATCGCCAGCTCCTACTATCAAACCTTCTCCCAGCCCTTCAAAGGCACCTTCCGCTGCACCGGTTCCGTCTCCTACTACCATACCCTCTTCTAGCCCTTCAAAGGCGCCAACTGCTGCGCCAGTTACTTCTGCACCAACATTTTCTCCTACTGCCAACCCAAGCGCTTCTCCCACGAAGGTACCAACAACATCAGCCCCGACACCTTTTCCAACCAGCTCTCCGATTGAATGTGAAGACATAGGTGGCAAATTTTTTGTGGAGGACGGTATTGGTTACAAATTTTGTAGCTGGGCGGCAAATAATATTGAGTTTAGATGTGGATTGACTGCAGTTCCTATCAATTGTCCAAGAACATGCGGTAATTGCGCAAATTCACCCAGTGCAGTGCCTACTGTATCACAGATCCCTAGCGGTATTCCGACGGACCTTCCTTCACCTCAGCCATCACTGTCTCCTTCACTGACACCCTCTAGTGAACCTTCGCCGAGCCCATCCGACTTGCCTTCGGAAATACCTTCAATTGAACCGAGTCTCTTGCCGTCTGACGAGCCAAGTATCACTCCTTCGTCAACTCCTAGTACCGACCCGTCTTTTGCTCCGTCATTACTTCCAAGTAACGAACCTAGTTTTGGTCCATCGGACAAGCCTTCTGTACTTCCATCCTTTGAGGTATGCATAGCAACTGATACGTTTGTTTCCAATAATCCGTTTATTTTACAAAACTCACATTTTATCATTTCCTTTTGTTCAATAGCCATCCGTTGTGCCTAGTGACAAGGTTAGTATCCATTTCCATCTTGTAATCTTAGACATCTTTCTTTCTTAATTTTTGATAATAACATTAATTTGCCCGTCTAATGCACCATAGCCGTCGGAGTTGCCAAGCAATGAACCCAGTTCATTACCCTCTGACGAGCCATCTTCGCTTCCAAGTAATGAGGTATGTATTCCATCATCCTTGAAGAATTGTAAATGATATAACCACTTCTTGTAAAAAACAAAACTAAAGTGTTGCGCAATTATTATTTACTTCAGCCCTCATTGGAACCGTCAAATCCACCATCTGAAAATCCGAGTAATTTGGCTTCTGACGAGCCAAGTCAAGTGCCATCAGACGAGCCAAGTGTTTGGCCATCTGACGAGCCATCGGTGCTACCATCGGACGAGCCAAGTGTGTTGCCTTCGGACGAGCCAAGCGTGTTGCCATCTGGCGAGCCTTCGGTCCTTCCTTCGGACGAGCCAAGTGTATTGCCATCTGATGAGCCAAGTGTATTGCCATCTGACGAGCCATCGGTGCTGCCATCGGACGAGCCAAGTGACGAGCCATCGGTGCTTCCATCGGACGAGCCAAGTGTGTTACCATCAGACGAGCCATCGGTGCTTCCATCCGATCAGGTGGGTATAAATATTTGGGCATTATTTAAGTAACCTTGCTGCAATGAGACCTAACTATTTATTTTATTTTGTTTCTCCCCAAGCCTTCTAAATTGCCCAGTGATAAGGTAAGTGAGGTCTCTCATACTAACTTAATCAGCGTATGTACTACAAAAACTGAACACAACTCATATAAATTGAAATAGCCATCCCTTTTACCTTCAACGTTTCCAAGCGACTCCCCGTCCGAGATTCCGAGTACATTTCCTAGCGATGAGCCCTCCTCACTTCCAAGTGACTCCCCTTCTGAGATACCGACTTCATTTCCGAGTGATGCACCCTCTCTACTTCCAAGTGAAGAGCCTTCAAAATTGCCTTCGCTCCTTCCTAGCGAAGAACCGAGTCTAGTCCCATCTGACGAGCCGAGCATAATTCCGTCAAACACACCATCAGAGTAAGTTTTAATGTTTGGCAATTGAAATCAATAAATTATATTGCACTCTCCAAATCAAATTTACTTATCACTGTTGGTTACTTTAGATGCAGGAACGAACTGAATTGGAAAACCGGAGGAGAAGGTATTGATGACGCTCCACTCAGTGGAATGACATGCGCACAAATGAAGGATAATACTAGCTTTTGCAATTTTTTCTTGAGTGACAATAGATATGTATTCCAAGGTAAAGATGTATCAGAAGCATGCTGTTTATGTGGTGGGTCAGACTTTCAATTTGTTGCACCATCAGAGCTTCCATCAGACAAACCAAGTATCTTGCCATCTGAATCTCTACAGCCAACATTCAACGGCCCTAGCAGTGTACCAAGTGAATCATTATATCCTTCTCAAGAACCATCAACAGCACCGTCGATATGTATTGATGAGCCAGGATGGAAAATAAATACAACTAAAGGATTTGTCTTTGATATAGGATGTGAAGACATGGATAAGCCAGATGGCTCATCTCGATGTGAAGAATCATTGGAAGGTTCAAAACCCTACTTTGGAAAAGTTGCATATGAAGCATGCTGCACTTGCGGAGGTGGCGATCATATTCCAGTTGCTCCAAGTCAAATTCCGAGTGTGTTACCATCAGATGAGCCAAGTGTCTTACCATCTGACGAGCCTTCAGTTCTTCCTTCGGACGAGCCAAGTGTCTTACCATCGGACGAGCCATCGGTGCTTCCATCGGACGAGCCAAGTGTCTTGCCATCTGACGAGCCTTCGGTCCTTCCTTCGGACGAGCCAAGTGTCTTACCATCTGACGAGCCTTCAGTTCTTCCTTCGGACGAGCCTTCAGTCCTTCCATCGGACGAGCCAAGTGTCTTACCATCGGACGAGCCATCGGTGCTTCCATCGGACGAGCCAAGTGTCTTGCCATCTGACGAGCCTTCAGTCCTTCCTTCGGACGAGCCAAGTGTCTTACCATCTGACGAGCCTTCAGTTCTTCCTTCGGACGAGCCTTCAGTCCTTCCATCGGACGAGCCAAGTGTCTTACCATCGGACGAGCCATCGGTGCTTCCAT
>Ga0306864_1001160_pt1 | contig 11032 bp, 11 predicted proteins | sample AntRauTorckE5430_FD_190448 | JGI IMG/M metagenome (GOLD analysis project Ga0306864, IMG submission 190448) | Saline lake microbial communities from Rauer Islands, Antarctica - Metagenome Torckler E5 #430 (v2) (version 2) | ecosystem: Environmental > Aquatic > Non-marine Saline and Alkaline >...
CATTCACATCTTAGTGGAAGTGGAGCACTTGTCGAGATAAGGAGGCAAAACCAACCAAAAATGGGGTATACGACATTTTTGAGCCAATCAGATTGCAGATGCAGGCACGGCTCTTATTGACATCGATTAGCCAATCAGATTGCAGATGGGTGCCATATTGGCGACTTTCATTTTAGCTACATTTCATTGAAACTTGATTGTCAACTACGAATTTAAACAAATCGATTGAATTTTTTTGCAAACTTAGCGTTGATCGCAGATTACTATAATGGTCCCTCCCTCGTCCCCTTGACCATTAGATTACCATCTACCTTATATACCTATCTGATACGATACATCACAACATTATATAACATCACACATACACCAGTAGACTATATTAGTTCTCAGTACTGAGCACTCAATGATTACTGCACCATTTATCAGTTCTCCAAATAAATCTAATACCTGCCTATAGCAATCCATTATCCATAATCCATGGTCAAGTCATCTCCCGCCGCGTTGACAATATCAGCTGCAGCAGCTGCTAGTCTGATCTCCATCTACTACTGCTACTCCAAGAAACTCTACAGAAAAGGGTCGCTCGACAAATATATGAAATCAAACGGTGGTGCAGACCTTGATATTATAAACCAGCAGTCCTCAGATGATTCAGACCTCTCCTTTGAAAATAGTCAAGCATCACAATTCCAAGATGAGGATGAGGATGAAGATGAAGATGATGATATCTCCTTCTCCCTCGTGACAGCCAACAAGGCACACAAGAACTCTGCAGAACACCAAGAACAAGAACATGAAGATTCCTGCATATACCTCGATTATAATGGGACGACACCCATAGATCAACGAGTTGTAGCAGCCATGATGCCATACCTTACCACACACTTTGGTAACCCATCATCATCGCACTACTACGGCTCAGCTCCGAAACAAGCTATTGTCAACGCAAGGAAATCTATTCTTGGACTATTGCACCCTCATAGTAGTAGTAAATTGAAATTGAAGGAGGAACGGGATGGGATCATTTTCACTGGGTGCGGAACTGAAGCTGATAATTTAGCGATTCATGCTGCTATACAGTGTCACGCAAAATCTGATTCATACAGGAAGATATCTAAATATCATATTGTTACCTCTAACGTGGAACATCCTGCCATTGTACAGTATTTGAAAGCGCTGGAGAAAAGGGGAACCATTGATGTGACATATGTGCCTGTGAATTCAGAAGGATGTGTCGAGGTGGATGATATGATCCAAGCCATTCGACCTGGTGAGACGGTATTAGTCACTCTCATGTTGGCGAATAATGAGAGCGGTGCTTTGCAGCCTGTGAAACAGGTGGCTCAGCATTGTAGGATGCATAATATCTTGTTTCATACCGATGCGGCACAGGCTGTTGGGAAGGTTTCGATAGCGTTGGATGAAACGGGTATTAGTGATTGCGTTGATATGATTACTATCGTTGGACATAAATTTGGAGCGCCTAAGGGTATTGCATGTTTGTATGTTAGACCGGGGTGTTTGGGTGAAGGGGATAGGTGTGAATTGGACAGTAGTGATTATTTGTTGCTCGGAGGTGGGCAAGAGAAGGGGAAGCGTGCTGGAACAGAAAATGTGGTGAGTGCGATTTGTACTACTGGCATATCCATGTGCTCTGTATTTGCATAGTAACATGTTGTCCTCTACTAGCTAGATGCAGGTTTAAGGAACCTACTAGATGCATTTGGAAGGAACGGCATTTCACATCTGTTTACATCTGTTCTAACAAATATTGTTTCGATTTAAATTGATAGCCATACATAGTGGCGTTTGGAACAGCTGCAGCTATATTAAATGCCAAAACAAAGCACAGGCAAATTAGATGGATAAAGAATGCGCACAGAATGGAAGCATTGAGGATGAGGTTACTGCAGAACTTGATTGAAGGACTAGGAGATGATGGCGTAAGACCAAATGGACCATCAGAAGCTTCCAAGAGATTGCCAAATACCTTGAGTGTTGGTTTGAAAAACGTTCAAAGTGGGGAGTTGCTTCAAGAAATTCAAATGTTAGTCGCTTGTTCTGCTGGATCGGCATGCCACTCTTCTGGTGGAAAATTGTCGGCAGTATTAGAAGCAATGAATGTGCCACTTAATTATGCACGAGGTACGCTTCGACTTAGTGTCGGACCAAGCACAACACAGGATGACGTAGACATGGCAGCAAAGATAATCATCGAGGAAGTCAAACGCCAGCTTTTGAAATAGAGTAGGCCCCAAAACGATGAAAATGCCTGTTCACTTCAATTGAGGATTGCCTTTTATTATTATTGAGAGGAATAACCATCTTAATCCAGTAGATTTTTGTCATGCATGAGCTAAAAAGGGATTCGTTTCGCTCTGAGTACTTGCTCGTTATTGTGTGTTGCTATATTTTAACTTTTAGCTAGACGATATTCCAGATTCTATACCTTGGAATATCCCAGATTCTCATGATGTATCACATTCCATGAGAGGTCCTTCAAATTATTTAAACAATTCCTTTTATTTCAGTCTTTTTGTTGCACTTCCTACTACTACTCGTACATATCTACTCTTTAGCAGCGAAGAACCATTTTGAATATGTTTGCAATACAAGCTTTCATAAAAATGCAATCAATGAGAAATTATTGTTTCTATTGCAGCGAAGAAGGCTGCCGTAACGCTTCCCTTATCTTTTCAAGCACCTTGGCCCCGTCAAATATATTCGGACTCGTATAGGATGCTCCATGAACAACAGAACTGTTTTGAATTCCACGATGGAGCGACGAAAGAAAGATTTCCCATCCAGGCTTCGTCATTACAACTGCACCATCACTCACATCTGCGTCTGTATCTGCAGCATTCATATCATTGATAGTCAATGGACTTATATCCTTGACGAATCCACATGTCATGGGACAATAGTGTCGATGAGAATTGATGAGATCAAAAGTAGGATTAGTATTGTCGCAACTAGCAGGATCAATGCGTCGACGTTTGTTAGGATTAGATTCATCACCATCTCGGCTACCACACAAAAATTCGTCACTTGTTTGAATTGAGGGAATGTATGGAATTTGACACTGATTCAAGCACATTCTGCAATGAACGTGTAGAAATGACGGCTGGTGGGGTTGCTGTCCCGAATCCAAATCTTGACTTGTATTGACCAGATCCATACTAGTTCTCCAACCAAACAATGACAACAAGAATATTTCTCTTGTGATAGGAATGCTTGTCTTTTGAGCATGATCATGATCGCAAGGATGAACATCATTAGAGCATAGATCCTGATCATGGTGTGTGTTGTTTTCTGGCTTAATGATGAGTTGATATAGTTCATTCAACGAAACTGTGAAAATCTTTTGAATGTTTGAAATGATATCATCTGAAACATGTAACTGAATACTGGTGCTAGTAGTAGGATACATCCTCATCAGTGATAGAGCTTGCTTGAGAATGAATTCTCTAGTAATAAATCCCGTGTCGGTGGAATCTGCCATGATTTGATACTCATCGGACATGGGAATCATATAGTGAGGTGCATATTGCGTCAGCGTGTGCGTCTGTATTTCTGTCGTTGTTTGTTGTTGTTGCTGCTGTTGCGGATTGACAATGAGCCATCGCTTGGCATCCATTGCATGAGGGCAAGTGTCAAGATGTTTTGAAGCGAGCATATTTCTGTAAGTCAGGGCAAGTTTGAAGTGGGACTGTGGAGATAAATCTTCGTGGAACTTGGCGGCGATCATTTGATCGCACTGATTGCACTGAAGGATGTCCCCGTTACTACTGCTATTGCAACTGTCAATCTCGTTTTCATTGCTAGTAGCAGTGGCACACGTCCATCCGAAGCGCGCACATGTAATTGGAGAAATAAGAATATCTCTCGCAAAATTTGGATTAGGCTGGAAAGATCTCAACCTGTTACAGTAAGCATTACTATCTCGAAATATCAGCTCCCCCGCTGATAATCCTATTTTGATACTAGTATCCGCGGCATTAACAGCATCAATGCCAGTGCCGTTCTCAATAGCGGTGCCGGTGTCAATATCATCATTAGTACCAATATCAGTATGACTAGCATCATTAGCGGGCTTCATATTTCTCCTTTTGGTCGGAGGTTCCTCAACAATTTCATTTCTCCTCATTTTGAACAGAAGATTGTAATTCTCGTTAAAAAGTGATTGTGTCAACAAAGGGACGATGACCTAGAATTGAGATTGGAATTGGATGCAGACCCACAATTGATGAACCAAAATTTAGGGTTTCAATTGTGTTAGTCGGTGTTAGTGCTTAGTGCTTTCGCTTGCTGCTTGTTACTTGTAGAGACTTCCTCTCTAGAGAGTAGAGATTGCTACTTGCTACTTGCTACTTGCTACTTGCTGCTCGTCGCTGCTCTAGTAGCTAGCGACTAGCTGGATAGTGTTCTATTGTTGTTGGATCTGTATAACCTATCAATGTATCAATGTTTACACTACGTAGGTACTACTACTGTTGTGAACTACATAATAAATTTACAATTTACTGTGCAAATAACGTATTTGCAAGCATCGGAACAATCAACAACTTTCTATTCAGATCTCGCTCGGTGTGGATGTAACTTCGACTTCAGTCGATTCTACCTTGTAAAACCGTTTTCGTTCATACTTATTCTTGTACATGAACATTGTCAATTTTCTGTTCTTGCAAATTGCACCTGCTATCACGACAACAAATGAATAGTACTAATTTGAATATGATGAATACCAACAACGCAATGGAAACCATTCGTCTGAACCTGAATCTAACGCCTCGTCCACTTGAATCCTTTTGTCTCCTCCTGCATAAAATACATTTACACTTGGACTAGACAAGTATAGCTAATCTCTACCATCCGGATAGTATGCTCTTTGATCCGTCTTTCTGAAACTTGAAGACGTCATAATTCGTTACTTCATCACAGTCTGGATCAACTCTCTGCAGAAATTCATTGAAGTTGCGAAGAAGTAGTAAATTATTTGGATCCCTGGCAAGTGCTCTACGGAATGCGGTCGATGCACCATCGATATCGCGGTAAACTAGTGCTCTACAGAGATGCAATTACGCGACAGTGTGAATTTAAAAGTCATTCTTTCTAGAACAATTCCCTTGTGTCCAAAACAGTCAACTTACCTGCACAGGGCATAATTGTGCCATGCAGCCACTGTTTGAGTGCTAATTGCTTTTTGCCTCAGGTAAGCATTTGCCAAGGAATAAAGAGAATCTTCTTGGATGTCTCTTTTCTTCAAATGTTCCTCGACAGTCTTTGCTCTTTTCACATATTCCAAATAGCTTTTACCCAATCTTGCAGCATGTATTGCATAGCTATATAGCACAAATGGATGATCTCCGCCCCTCGAAAGCATTCTTCTAATACACTCCTCGTACAGTGCGGATGCTTTGTTCAAGTCATTAAGACCAGCGTGGGCAAAAAGTGCATAGTTGCAAAGTGCTGTCATATTTGTAGGATCCAGTTCGAAAATCGACTGTGAGTTTACCAAGAGCTTTTCAGCTTTTAAGATAAGCCTCAAATGCCGCCTTGCGATCTTAGCTCGCCACGATCCCTGCAGGTTCCTAGCTGCTTTATCTTGCTTTGGAGAAAACCCAATACGCTGAATGGCGAGTCTTTGCTGTAAATCACGTTTGTCTTTACTCAACCATGCATCTGGTTGATTCCACGATACACGACGGTTTATATTGTGCGCATAGAATTTCACATCTCGATAGTATGCACAATTTCGTTTTATGGAATTACGTTCATACCACGAGCAGCTGATGGAGACTTGAGTTGCAAGTTTATTTTATATTATTGATTGCGTCAAAGAATCATGTGTATTCAGGAGGTACTTACGGTGCTCCAGATAAAGTATATTCACAATAGACTCCCCAGGTTCTCGCTGGTGGATTGGAAATTTTCTGACAAGAAAGCCACCAATCAAAGTTCAATATATTTCCAGGGTCAGGAAGAAGAAGCATATCCATTTCTTTTCTCGCTAAGCCTCTATCTTTGTGGCCTCGCCAAAGCCTTTGACCATGATGGGCAAGTATTCGAGTTGCTCTGAAAAGCCAGAGGCGCTCATATTCAAAATGAACATAAAGATTGCGCACTACTCTCATACGCTCAAAGGTTTGAATCTTCCTCACTGATCTCTGTCTTAAGCGGAACAATACATCATAATGCCTCCACCTCCACACGCTTTGAATGCGGGCTGCACAAAGATTTTTGAAACGCAATTGTTGAACAGCCCTCGTGGTTAGTCTCCTTCTTGTCATCTGTTGGATGGATCTCGCTGCTTCGTGTATTTTCAGATGCCTCCATCTCTCTAACCTCTCAGTAAGATCTTTTGTCTTTTGCTCAGCACGAGCTAATCGTTGCGACTTAATTGAATGCAGATTGATTCTCCTGAAGAAAGTCGTTTCAGATTCATCATAGCCTTTTCTTACCTCGTTGTCAACCGTGTAATGAGTCATTAGCAACGAGACAAACTCTGAATTCCCTTTCATTCTGGCGACACCCAAGGGAGTCAGCGCTTCGTAGTTTCTTTTCCCAAGAGATGCATCAAATTCAATAAGGATTCTTCCAATATCGAACTCGTTATTACTAGCTGCAACATGTAATGGTTGGTCTCCGTTGTCATCTTGATCGTTCACCAAATCAGGATTCTTGAATAATATATTTCTAACCTCGGATACATGACGCAAGTGAATAGCAATAAATAGTTCTTCCATTTGCTTCTGAAACAGCCCAGGATCTTTTGATCAATATGAGTTTGTTATTATTGTAAATGGCCGGAGCTTTCTACTTGTCAGTATAATATGTATCAGAACTTCATGTTTGAAATTGAAAAATCAAATGCTCCTCCAAATACCATCTTACTCATTCATTCGTTCATTCTTTTGAACAACCGTAGGGTCATGATTTGCGTTATTGATCTTCAGAAGGATGCAGAGGCGGCCAGGCGCAAATTGGACGACTTGCATATTGCACTAACAATGGTTCGTAAAAATCAGACCACATCGGATACCACAATTATTACGCAACACGCACCGACCAGTCCTTTGAAAAATGAAGAATACGCTTTGATTCCAACTATGCAGATCCCTTTACAGACGCTGCGGTGTGTAAATAACGATGCTCACATCTTATTAGCTTATCTTGATGCTGAAGAAGTAAAGCTTAGGCTGGGAGCTCAAAATTGTACATTCTCTGTTCATCACTCGCAAAACGAAATTTTCTTCGAGACAACTCATTCTCAATACTGCGATTTGGATCGTGACATTTCTTATGATATCAACGCATTTCAGAAGATGAAGAAAGAGAATATCGACACGTGGAAACTCAAGTGGGGGAGTATCGAATATGATCGTATAATCCAGAAACTCATTCAGACAATGTTAGCTTTAGACTTGAGTTTACATGTCAAATGCGCCGAATTAATGTCCTCTAATGCTTTATCCACAGCAATGAGTTGGTCCCTGACTGAATCTGTTGAGATATACGCATTTTCTGCTGTAGAGCATGCAGTCGGAGATGCTTTGGATCGTGAGATCAAAGTGAGACGATGTAAAGTTCCGCTGGTGGATATTCATGTTTGCAACCATTCGTGGGCTGACAATTCTTACGGTCTTGGATTCATTCTTTCTAGAATCTTCACGTAAGTATCGTGTACCCTCACTTAATCTATTCTTTTTATACTGATTTCTGAGGAGATTGCTTTGTATTTCTCCATCTGTAGGTTTGATGTGTATACAAAATCCATCAACGTGGAAGGTGCTGATGACTTGAAATGTATCATGACTATTCAGTGTTCTGTGTGTCAAGGGGTTCCAATCGATATGGGAACTGGTATTACCAACGATGGAAGAGTCCGCGATTGCCATGAAACACACGCTCCCCCCTCTATAGGTGATGATTGTTTCTTCCTTGACAGCATCAATGGCACAGCGCATCTCAACTTCTTTGAACCAATGTTCAGAGGACCTTTCCACTCTTGTAATGGTAATTTGACCACGCGCAGTCTGATGCCAACCAATAAAGGAAGACCGATTCGAGATGCAATTAATGAAATGGAGTATACTTCTAAGAATGCAAGTGCAATAGATGGCGTATTATACGGATGGAGTAATAGTGACAATAATCTTTTGGTAAGTTAATTTGTTTTTTTCTGCCATTGTGCTTTGATCAATTCTCAATATTTGCTATCCACAATGCAGAGTCTTATCAACAGCAAAAAGACAGCTTGTGCTGATCCGATTGCCATTCTTTTCCAACCAATTTCTGCGAGAGAACACATTCAAGTAATCGAATGTTCCGACTGTCATATGTTAGCGCTCACAAATATTGGAACAATTTATTCTTGCGGGGATGGAAGCTCTGGGCAACTCGGCCATGGAAATCTCAACTTTTGTCATCAATTGTATCCCGTGACTGCATTTGTAAACTCAACGGAAAATAGAATTATCATTACTCAAGTTTCTGTTGGGTCTAATGCTGTAGGCGCCCATTCTGCAGCAGTTGATTCTAACGGATACGTGTACACTTGGGGGAAGTCAATCATTTGTGGTCATCTCTCCGAAATAGATGGAACCGGGAGCGTGGAATCCTATACAACAAAACCCAAGAAGATCAAGGCTATGGAGGTAAGATGTGATTGCTAATACAGTAGTTGTGTTGCAATTCCCGCCCTAACATTCATCGACGGAACCATGCTAGGAGTACAATGTTTCCAAAGTCTCGTGTGGTGGAGGATTCACAGTTGCCCTTGCGAATACAAGGATTGTAAATAACCAAGACATTTTCACTCCGGTCGAAGTCAAAGTATTTTCTTGGGGCATCGTCGCGCAGGGGCGTCTTGGTTTGGGCCAACCAAAACGAGAAGTTGAATCTGATATGTTCGGAAGGAAGCGACTCAAGAAATCGCATAAATGCGAGATAAGTCCTCAAATCATTCCAAGTCTCGATCTAATTGTCGACATTTCAGCTGGAGCAAATCATTGTCTGGCTATTTCTAATGACGGTAAAATAATTGCATGGGGATCGAATACCTTTGGCCAATGCGGTGTAACAGAGCTCGGCCAGTCAAAATGTCAAACGACGCACCTCCAGGGACAACGAGATAGATACAATGGAATCAAAGAGGATAAGATGGCTTCCTTATGGGATGACATATGGATTCCTCGCGAATTGGCCACAGTCACAGCCATGAGTGGTATTGACTTCAAGATTGTCTCAGCTGGAGTTATACATAGTGCTGCAATCGATCAAAATGGAGCGGTCTACACATGGGGCGGGGGTGGGAAGAGCAACTGCCTTGGTCACGGTGATATACTGCAATACGAATACGGAAAGGACAAGCGGACTGATTCCCGTCGGAGACAGGTCCTTGCAATGTCTGGAAGGTTAGTGGTCCCTCAATGGAGTTTTCCAAGAGCAATAGAGTGCCTAAAGGGTGAAAGGATTTCCTTCGTCAGTCTTGGTGCAGATCACAATGTAGCAGTATCCGATACTGGAATTATGTACGTATGGGGAGACGAGTCATGCAAATTGCAAAAGGTAAGAGTACCATCGCCGATCCTTTTTTAAAACAAACGAAGGGGTAGAAAATAATTCTGACGAACCTGTTGCCTTTGAAATGATTGAACCAAAAGCGTGGATCCTTTTATGATCAAGAAGATATGGATTCATTAGCAGATCTCCCAATAAAGCCCAATTTTTCTATATTTCCATCTCTCGAAGGTAAACGCATATGCCATGCTACATGTGGTATGAACGCTGCATTTTATATCGCATCTGATGACTATAAGGCAAACGATCTGGGAACCAAACTGTACCACGAATGTCAGTTGGCACTACAAGACGAGGTAAGAGTGATTGATTGTAACTAAATCAGAAGTCTGCAAATTGTGTCAACATCAATTTTTAACACCGTCACATTCAATGCTTGATACTCTGAAGAAATCTGGTCAACCCCTGGTAGATTGTATATTAATTGCTGGCGGCAAGCCCTTGTACTGCCATAAGATTGTTATTTCACAACGCTCTCGGATTCTAGATCAAATGCTAATATTGGAAAGCCGACCTCAAGACCCTTCTTATTTTCCTGAAGTGGTCATCCCAGGAGTCTCATTCTGCACAATGCAGGACGTCCTTTGTTTTATATATACAGATACAGTAAAGAACTTTGAGAGGTTATCATTTGAGGCAATTCTCGAAATGTGGGGGGCTGCGAATCTGTTGAAGATATTTAAATTGATGGCGATATGCAAGAATGTTTTGGAGATTGATCACGAGTATTCCATCAAGATGGGAAACGTAACAAAGTCACTGTTGCCATCCTTTAGTTCCGACATGGGCAATGCCCTAGAGGACAATCGGTATTCTAATGTCCATATATCTGTGGAGGGTAAAACTCTACAGGCTCATGAATGCGTTCTACGCTGCGCTAGTAAATATTTTGCATCCCTGATGGAGGCCTCAAAAGGAAAGATGTCGAATAGATCAAGAAGGATAGATTTAGAGTTACCTGACACCTCCTACTCAAGCCTACTCAGGCTCCTACTCGTTCTTTACACGGGCTATTTACCATCTTGCACTCAAAGCGATCTTCTGGAAGACCTAATTACCGCTCACAAGTACCACTTGAAATGTCAAGGATCGATAGACGGTGCTATTCAAGTTACTCCATCCAATGCCTGCAATATGCTACTACTGGGAGTACAAGTTCAATCTCCTCGTCTCAAAATCCACGCGTTGAACGCAATTGCAAACAATCTTCATACACAGTTTGCCTCCGATGCAACGAAGTTACAATTTGAATCAATGCTCTCCCTGTGTCCTCCAAAAATAAAAGACGAACTTTTCGAAAAAATCAAGGGTATCAATGGACTTTGTTGCCTTATTCCCAAAGATAGGAGAGATTTAGCAGCAGCAATGTTGGAGCGTTCAAGGCTTTACAAATCTAGCATGGAAGCCAAAATGGCAAATGACCTTACTGGTGACTCTGATGCTATATCTA
>Ga0306864_1001163_pt1 | contig 11018 bp, 11 predicted proteins | sample AntRauTorckE5430_FD_190448 | JGI IMG/M metagenome (GOLD analysis project Ga0306864, IMG submission 190448) | Saline lake microbial communities from Rauer Islands, Antarctica - Metagenome Torckler E5 #430 (v2) (version 2) | ecosystem: Environmental > Aquatic > Non-marine Saline and Alkaline >...
ATCTGTAATATCCTTTAACAGATTATCACGATCTAGAGTGGATAATAATAGTATTTCCTCTTTTAAATTATCTATGTTCATAATCTAAATATACATATAATAGCTGTATTAAACTAGAGCCTTAGTTTTTAATAATTTTAAATGTCTTAATTTTTTTGTTTTGTTGGTTTACGACATTTATGAAGTAAGTAGCAGTTGGCAAGCTTGTCATTTCGATTTTTGTTTGCTGAGTTACTATTTTTTCGATTTTTAGCAATTTTCCTTGTATGTCATAAAGCCAATACGACAATTTTTCGTTGTTATAATCGCTTATTTGCAAGGTTAAATTATGGGCTGTTGGATTCGGAAAAATCGAAAGTGAAATATTCAGTTCAGTTTCCTTAATCCCTAACGTTGTAGAAATTTCATAGGGTTGTTGCACGCCTTGTGCTACACTTCCGTTTGTTCCAGTATTGGTGGTGTAAACTACCTGCCCTAAGCTGAAAGCAACAGTTCCGCCTGATCCAGTTGCCACTCCACCTGTAGCAGTTGTGCTTTCTTGTGCGTGTAATCCTACTAAACCTAGGATGAAAAACACGATACTTGTCAATGTTTTTTTGTGTTTCATATTTTTTTTTAAAATATGAAATTAACATAATTATTGTATCATTTTTTATCGTTGTGTTGTCAATTAACGAAAATATAACTTAAATTTATATAGTTTTAAATTGCTATGATTTTGTGGGTCTAAATCTGTCTTAAGGCTTTTTCCTGTTCCATAGGTGTAAAGTGTGATGGATGCTTCAAGGCTTACCATTGTTGCTTTTAAAGCTTTGAGATAAGTTCTTTGTATACTACTACTGGAATACTGCCTGCCAGTTTGCCCCTCGAACAAACAGTAAGCTGGCTTATAGATCTTGTAACATTCTCGAAGTAATTCTAACAGATGCTTTTAAACTAGTGGATAAGCAGATTTTTCAATAGCTAATAATTAGTGCATTTCACTACTGCTTTTTAGGGGCAACATGTCTTTCATTAAAAAGCGTTCAGAATATGGTCGTAGTAAATTTGAGCTCTTTCTTTTGAAAAATAATCTATGATAATTAATGACATCCCAAAAACCGTCAAAGCTATTCCGATAGCGTGAAACGTGGAGTTTTTAGAATACGCAAAGGCGAGAACCGTAATCAAAAAACAAACGGCACTAATAGCCAATGATGTAGGATACATAAACTGGAAATCTTCGACTCGCTTCTTTTCATTCTGAATAAATGCTGCTGAATCTGTTTGATACGCGTTTTGAAATTCGGTAATGCGTTTGTTGTTCGAATACATCATAAAACTTCCCATTGTACTAAAAAGTATACCCAAAACAAGTGCTGGAATTAGCAAAGCTTTAGCATTAACGGTTGTACCAAATTTCCAGATTAATACCGAACAGATTAACGTAAGTATCCCAGCAATAGTGATACACATGCCTTCAAAACTTTCTCCTTTTGCCCATTGAACACTATATTCTACTAATTTCATTTTTTTTGTTTTATACCCATTTAAACCTATAATGTAGTTATAAATACAATTAGGTACAAGTTCTGCAGGCAACAGTTATTTAATAAGCCGTATTAGATGTGGATAAGAAGTAAACTTAGTTTTACCTTTAATTCTCATTGCGATCATAAGTGCCATTCCAATATTAATACCATTTAGAGCGATAAATAAACCCAAAAGCAAATAGGATATATATCCATTTTCTGGATTAGATAATTCTAGTGTGGCGGTTAATAAGGCTGAAGAAAATGTTATTGTTGTTCAAATCGTCCAGATTATTTGAAAATTCAATAAACGAGTCCCTTTATCATCTAGGTCTATAATTTTATCTTTTTTTGAAATCCAAAAAATTAACAGAGATTAAAATATTTCCAATTGGAATAACCAAATAGGTAGACCGATAAATGCATGAGTACGAGAAGCTTTGAATCCTCTTTTTTGCCATAATTAATATTTTTTTTCGGTAAGATTTCTAAGGCTTCACAAATACGTTTTATGGTATTTCCACTTGGCTTGTTTTCTCCATTCTCTATTCTTTGAATGGTCCTTAAGTTAACTTTTGCTTTCTCCGCTAATTCCTCTTGAGCATATCCTTTTGACTTTCTTAGCTCAACGATTTTTTGACCATTGGTTTCCACGTCTTATTCATTTTAATTATTTAGTCAAAGTTATTTTGAAAATAGACAAATTGATAACGGTATGTTTCCGACAATTTTGCGACATTTTTGTCAATCTGTTGATTTCTAATGGTTACTAAGGTGATTTAAATGGTTAATCAACTAAATTAATAAACAAAGAAAATCTTAGCGCACTTCAATCATACACCTTATTCTACTCAGGTTTTTTTCCTAATGTTATATCTCTGACCATTTGTAACTTTCCTAAATCTGATAATTTTTTTATTTAGTCATAACTATTTCTTTAATTCGCTTATATTTTAGTAATTAAATTATCTCATTGATAAAATTCCTTTTCCGTTTTTTAAGATAAAATTTTTGAATCCCAATTCCTCCTAAAAAGAAGGCTAATACTACTGTGGATTTTTTGTTTTTCATTTCCTTTTTATTTGGTTAATAATTTGTGTTTTTAATTCTTTAATTAACGTGGAATATTCTACGTAGTTTGGAAAACCATTTTTCCATTTTAACTCTTGATGCACACTACCTCCGTTGAACACAAAGTCTGAAAAGGAGTACATAAGGTCTTCACACCTAAATATTTTATCCAAAAGCGAGTTTACTGTATAACATTTGGACAAAACTTCTAACCTTGATAAATCCGCTATGATTTTTTGTCTGTCAGCAAACGGTAATTTTTCATCTCTTATTTTATAATAGTCGGACAATGTTTGAATGTCTTTTTTTTCTTTATCTCGTAAATCTTCTATAAAAAAATAGAGCTCTTTAAATTTCCCATAGTACCTGCTCAAAGATTGAATTAGCTCAAAAATCTCCTCTAGCTTTTGAGTTTTTATTTCACGTTTACTATTCTTGTTTGAATGATAAATCGCAGCCATACCAATCGCAACTGCACCAACGGTACCAAAAGCGGTCAATATATCTAAAAGCATTTTATAGCACATAGTTTATTTTTGTTTGTGTCAGTTTTTTTTGCTTGTGCTTAACGTTTGGTGGTCGAGTAGACCAGGAGATTTCACCCCAAGCCTCTCACAAAAAGCTTCGACATGTTCAGTGTACTGCCATGCTTGAAAGTTCCCCCCTTACACAGCCTGCCCCCTATTTGTCGAGGCTCTTCTAATTTAATTTACAAAAATAAGCTCTTACTTTTGCAAGGCTGTACTTACAATTAATTTTTTTGTCAATTTTTCTTATAATAGTGAATAACGTGATAGCACAACAAGCTCTGTTATCAGCATTTCAATAATAGAATAAATTTAGTGATTTTTATTGTCTTAAAAATATTAACATTTTTAAGATGCTTTAATACAAGTTAAAATCTCACAAGTAATTAATTTTCATCAGAATACATACTATTAAAGTACACTCTATTATAAATGCTATTTTATTAAGCTAACGGTTTGTTTATTAGCCCATGGCGCTATTTAATAGGTTTTGTTAGGCAATGTATTTTTTTTGATATAATTCCAGCAGATCTTTTAATTTTTGTTCGTCTCTATAATCATCAAAGCCTGGGTCAGCTAGATATTTCCATGCTGGACAACCTTTGTCAAGTGCAACCACCAAATATTTGTAAAAATTAACTTTATCCTTCTTATCTGCATAAATTAAAGCTAGAGTGCCTTCTAGATTTGGAAAGTTTGGATTTATTTTTCTAGCTTTATTCAAATAAGAGATAGCAGTATCAAAATCCTGCAATCTTCTATGCAAAACCGCAAGATTATTGTAGAGCATTGCCTTGTTAGGAAAGCCTAATGATTTGGCTTTAAAATAGTCTTGTTCGGATTTATCATATTGCTTAGTTTTTTCATAGAAAAACCCTCGAGTGAAATAAGTCTCAGGAGATTTTGGATTCAGTGCGATAGCTTTATTGAATGTTGCTTCTGCTTCTTTCAAATCACCCATTTTAGTTAGTATATTTCCTTTCACTGAGTAGGGGTAATCAAACGAAGGATTAAGCGCTATTGCTTTATTAGCAAAGTCAAATGCTATATCAAGCTTGTTTAGCAAATTATAGCTATTTGCTAAGTTAGCGAACGGAAGTGCAAATTCTGGAGCAATTTCTTTAGACTTTTCTAGGGCTTCAATTGCTTTTTCGTAATTATATGCGTTATTGAAACTAACACCCAAATTATTCAATGCTTCTGCGTTATTTGATTCTAATTCAAGTACTTTTTCATAAAGTGAAATTTGGACAATAGGATTTTTACTTGACATAGCTAATTCAAAATACTCATCAGCTTGAGAGTTTTTGTTTTTCTGAATTATTGCTTCGTCAGAAATTAAGTCACCTGGTTCTGGATTAGAAATCTTTTGTGATGCAAGCATTGTATTTATAGCTTTATTCCCTTTGGTCTTGATTCCGTCTATCGCCATAAACCCTTCACGTTCAAGTTTTTTAATGATTTTCTCTATCGCTGGTTGACCATTTTGTTCTATAGCTTCTTCAACTTTCCCTTCGGCAATATATTTTGTTATTATTTGATTTGTTACTTTTTGAGCGTAATTAAATGCTGTTCTCTGAATTAATTTTTTCACACTTTCTTTAATTAGTTGTCTTCCGAAAAAATTAATAAGAAATCCAACCAAGCTTATTACCAAACCACCGAAAATCAAATAATAGGTGTATTTTGTATCTACTCGGTCTATTTCGGATTGAGATCTTTTATCAGATGAACTAATTTTATTTTCCAATCTCTTTTCAAGATCTCTAAGCTTTTCTTCTTGGTTGAAAGAGATGATTTTTAGTTTTTCAATCTCATGTAACAGCTCTTGGCCGCCCAATGTCTTTTCTGTGATCGCTGCAGTTTGGCCGTGAACCAATCCTATGGTTGTAATTACTATTAATACTACTGTAAATATTATGAGGTTCTTCATTTTATTATATTGCCTAACGTTAATGCGTATAATTTCATTGTATATTTAAGTAACTAAATTAATAAAAAGAACCAAACCATCGAAGTTCTTAAGGATTTTGCGAAAGAAAATAAACTAGCAATCAATTGTACACGTCGTTTTGTGGAGGCTTTTTTCCTAATGTTATATCTTTGACCATTTGTAATTTTCCTAAATCTGGTCCGTTTTTTAATTCAGTCATAACTAATTCTTTAATTCGCTTATATTTTAATAATGAAACTATCTCATAAGGTTCTTCTGCTAAAATCGAAAATATATACTGTTTGTTTAATAGACAGATATTTAATTCGATGAATATTTCTTGAACTATTAAAAGAGTTTCCCAACATTTTTTCAGAGTCACATTATGTTCTAACTCAAATTTATTCTTGTTATTATGAGCATAATGTTTGTCTCTCAAATATTTGAAGTTTTTGAAATGTTCAAAGTTTATATTTTCAATTTTATGGATCAATTCATTGATTCTATCAAGTTTTAATTCCCTTTTCCATTCAATTTTTTTTCTATTTGATAAAATATAATTTAAAGTCCTTATTAGACTAAAATCTTCATTTGGATTTAACAATTTGCAGATTTCAATAACAAATAGCTTAATTGAATTTCTATAAGTTCGATAGAAAAAAACTGAATTTTGTACTATTTCATTAAAATATTCGGTTTCTTTATTTGATATAAATCTGATGTCAGTTTTTAATATTTCAAGCTCAATTAAAGTATCCCGAATTTCATTCAGTTTCTTTTCAAGATTTTGTGTTTCCATATGATTGATTTCAGCTTGCTTAGAAAATATGGATAGCACCACAAGCTCTATTATCTGCATTTCAATAATATAAACTTAGTGATTTTTTTTATTAAAAGTCTTAACATTAAAAACATGCTTTAATAAACGCTGAAATCTCGGAGACAATTAATCTATCCCTCAAACGCCACTATTAGAGTTCGCCCTCAGTTCTTTGTTGTGCAAGGTTTTACGCTTTAAAAAAGGAGATCTTAATTATTTCAACTATATACCTAACCAAGCATTGAATTCTCCAGTGTTATTTTGACTTGTCCTTACTATTTTACTCTTAGAGTTTAAATATATGGACACGGTGTTTTTAGTATACCTTTCTATTTTGTCAATAAATTTACGCTGCACACTTTCGCTGCGATTAATTCTGAAAAACTTTTTGGGATCTAAAAAAAGTTCTATGTCTTTAAAAACGGTTTGAGGCATTATATGTCGCTTGTTCCTCTTATCAAACGCAAAAATGATTCCGTTGTCTGCTTGAAAACAAACGATATCTTCCACTTTTAAAAAGTAGATTTCCTTGTGTGTTTTTATGGCGAACTGCTCTTTGTAGTCTTGATTGTCTTTTAGTAAATGATGTATGGTGCCCATTAATTCATTATAGTTTATTGATGGACTCCCTTTTAATCGGATGAATTTATCCCAAGCGTTCGAAAATCGTTCAAACGAATAGGGTTTTAAAAGATAGTCTATGCCATTAGCTTCAAATGCCTTCATTAAAAACTCATTATAGGCAGTAGCAAAAATGATTGGGCAAGTTATGGACACCTCATTATACACCTCGAAAACGTTCCCATCTCTTAATTCTATGTCAGAAAAAATAAGGTCAATATGATGCGTTTGCGTTAAAAAAGACTTTGCCTCTGCAACAGTTTCTAATTCAGCCACAATTTCATAGGAGCTACAAGCCTGCTTAAGATATCTTTTAAGTTTTTTTCTGGCAGGAGCTTCATCTTCTATGATCAATATTTTATACATCTGTATTCTTATTTATAAATGGCAACGTCACTTTAAAATGAGTGTCATTGTCTTCAATGACGATATTTTCATTGCCTAATAAAGCGAATTGAGTAGACAGATTTTTAAGTGCTCTGCCGCCAGTTGCTTTTTTATGCTGCTTTGTTATCTTATTATTAGTGACCTGAATATTTTCACTAATGAAAATACGAATATGCACAGGGTTTTCTATTAATCCTAAATTATGTTCTATAGCATTTTCTACTAACACTTGTAAACAAAAGGGAGGAACTAATGCCTCTGACTCTATATTTTCTGGATTGATTTCTAAGGAATAATAACCTGAATATTTTTCTTCCATTAACTTAAAATAACTTTTTGTAAACTGAATCTCTTCCTTTAAGGATACTAGTTTTTTTTCTGAAGTGATTAAAGAATAACGGTATAGCTCTGAAAAATGATGTAGAAAATGACTTGCTTTGTCTTTATCTTCTTCAATAAGTTGATCTAGTGTATTGAGATTATTAAACAGAAAGTGTGGATTTAACTGCGCCTTGAGTTGTTGAATTTTACTCGATGCTAATGCTTTGTCATATGCATTCATTTCAAGTCTATAAGTGTTGTTCTCCTTTGAATATAAGTAGGCTAGATATAGGCTTCCGAACAAGATGAATTCAATACCGCCGCCGATATTGTCGGAGATTAAGGTTTGAAGGTTAAAATTTCTGGACACAGTATCAAATGCCGTTGAGATTATAAACCCTATGATATTTGAAGCACATATGTATGCTATTAAGGCGATGCCAAAGTACTTTAAATAGTCTTTAAGGCTATTGACTTTTTGCACACCCTTCTTGCGCATATAGTTTATGGTAACTTTTATGAAAATAAAAATAATAAAAGCATCTAAAAATTGTGCAATTGGCCCGTCTGGTAAAAAAACCACATCGAATTTTTGGCCTACGCTAATCCTGTTTTTTACAACAATCACATAGCTTACAAGAAAAACAAATAGAATAAAGTATGTATTAATCTGTAAGTAGTTGAAAAGCTTTTTCATTGGAATGAAAATTAAGAAACTTCCTTGAAACAGAGATGTTATGTTTCAAGGAAGTTTTAGATTCTTATAAAATTATTCTGGCCATGAGTTGGTGACGTTACCTTGGTCATCATACACTTCTAGTTTTACGTTATTGTCTTTATCAACATAGAACTGAGCTTTACTCTTTCCGTTATTTCCAAATAGAAATAATCCATTTTTTTTACCTCTCGTTTTTCCTAGCATTAACCTTGGCGTCCCCCCAATAAGTCCTTGAGCATAATATTCTTTGCGTTTTTGTCTTCTTAATTTTTTATCTTTAATACTATCTATCTCTGCAAATATTTTATCTGTTTCTTCCCGAGATGCGTTTGCAGTGCGGTCGCTAAACATTAAAGCACTCGATACATTTCTTTTATCACCTATTTCTGTATCAGTTGTTTTGAGTTGCATCACCTGGTCGCCGTCATATCGATCGTATGTTAATGAAAGTCCAGAACTGTGTCCTTTTTCATTTTTGGCACCGTCATATATTAAACCGCCACATTCAAGACCATCTTCATTAAAATATAACATACCTGATCGTTTTTTTCTGCTTTTATTTATAGGTAAATCATTTATTATAGTTTCTCCATTTTCTCCATTTGGAAACTGTTCTACATTGGTAATTATCATTTTAACAGTACCGTCAGCTTCTACAATATTGATGCGTTCCACATCAATAGTTCCGAATTTTTGATTTTCATTCGTTTTAAAAGCAAACAATACTATTACTGCCATAATAGCTATTGTGCTGACTGCAAATGTTCTTAGTAATACTAATTCTCGATTTAATTTTTTCATGATCTCTATTTTTAATTATTTGAGACAATGGTAGAACTATAATCACAACTCGACAAGAACTATATAGGGAGTGCAGGAAAATATGAGTTGAAGTAAGGAATAAATAGGTTGAGTGGTTTTCTAAAAAATCTATTTAAATCATTAAGTGTAAAGTTTCACCACATGGTTAATAAAATTTCGAGGAACTGAATTTTAAATACGGGCATGAGAGTAATTGTTATGTGTTTGCTTAAAGTTAGTCACCTGGTTAAGCAACTGAATGAGTAAACAAATACTAACCAAAGAAAATTCCTAGGGAATTTTCTAGATCATCAATGTCCAGAGTAGTCAATTATACAGCGTGTTGCCAGTGGTTTTTATTTAGAATATTCTTCCACTTTTAAATGTATTCCAATTCCTACATTATATTTTGCTCTTCTATCATTCCATTCAACATTAACATTATTTCTCCAGATAAAAGGGCCACTGAATAATTTGGAGGAAAATCTAATTCTTTTATTTTCTTCTTCAATATTTACATCATTTTCTAGATGAATACATTCTATAGATACTATAAAATCATTTTCAAAAGATAGATATTGATTTGAAACATCAATTTTAACCAGTCCCGTTTCACTGATTTCAACAATATTATCAACTTCATTTATTTTCACAAAATCTATTTGATCATCTTTAATAGTGTAAAAATTGACTCTAAAAGTTGCAGATTTATATCCTAGTTCAGCAATATTAAATTGAACATTTTTTATGTCGTAGGTTTTATTTTTTTTGACCTCAATTTTTTTACCGATTTCTGTGCCTAAACTTTTGGAAAGAAAATTGACTAGAATCATTTTTGTTTCAGTTCTAGATCCAACAATTTTTTCTTTAAATCTCCTTTTTTCATTAGAAACCATAACTTCCTCTAAACTTTCAATTTTAGAGATGAGTTGAATAGGATTTAGTTCTAATTGATTTTTAATTATTTTTTTTTCAAAATTCAAATGTGAAAAAATTAAAGAATCATTCTCTTTTAGTAATGAGTTTTCAAAAGAAAATAGTCCTTTCATAGTACTCACTGTTCCAATAGAGGTTCCTTTTATTGAGATGTTTACGTATGGTATTCCATTTCCAAATTCATCTACACATTTTCCCTTTAGTTGAGAATAAGAATTTGAAACAAAAAATAAGCAAGCGAAAAGCAGTAATTTAGAATAGTATTTCATTTTTTTTCTGTAATAATTTATAATAACTTATATTAAGACGAATGAACTTAAAGTTTGTTACAGTTCAGCAATCAGTTTTTAAATTACTAGCGACGGGTATTATAGGGCAAGTAGAGCGGTAAAAAGCGATACGTCTTTAATTTTACACTGAGCCAAAATAATGTATCTCGATTTTAATTTATTCATTCTTAAAAGCCAAATCAAAAAGATCTTGTGGTGCTTATAAATAGCTCCAAACTTCCCTAAAGAGCAGAACGCCCTATTTGCTATATGCAGTTTAATATTTTAGCCTTTTATTTTTTCATCTTATTATAATCTAAAATTCTTTTTTTATAAGCCGAATTAATTTAAAATTCTTCTTGCATTTCGTTCACTAGAAAAACAAAAACTTAAAAGTCTTATTGTCTGTTTTTAATTTTGATTTTCGGCATGTTAACTACAACCAAATTCAAGTTAGTGTACCTGAAATTCCAATTAAAGGTTTCTCAAGTGCTAATATGACTCCACTTATTAGTGCTATTATTCCATATCTAATCCATACTTTTTTAGAACTATAGACAGCATTTTTAATATTACTTAACTTTAAAAAGTTGAGTAAATTTTTTTATTAATTTGTTTTTTATTTTGCTGATTTGGAAGGCTTATTTTTTTCCAACCCACAACCTATTTATAGAATGAACTTATAATTTTTTATTGTCTTAAAAGTCTTAACATTAAAAACATGATTTAATAAACGGTGAAATCTCGGTGGTAATTAATTAATATCTCAAACCACAACATTAGATTACACTCTATTGTAAACGAATCTAAAAATCCTTTTTACTAGCTACTAATAGACTAATCAATAGCAAATTAATGGCCTCCAAGGGCTTCACAATCACCTTGTAATAAAAAACCAAGGTTAAGACTAACGGCTTTTTATAAACTCGTTAATCTTAACCTTGGTTATGAAGTTTAAAATTACTTCAATTACAATAATTAGGCTCTAGTTTAATACAGCTATTATATGTATATTTAGATTATGAACATAGATAATTTAAAAGAGGAAATACTATTATTATCCACTCTAGATCGTGATAATCTGTTAAAGGATATTACAGATT
>Ga0306864_1001165_pt1 | contig 11003 bp, 11 predicted proteins | sample AntRauTorckE5430_FD_190448 | JGI IMG/M metagenome (GOLD analysis project Ga0306864, IMG submission 190448) | Saline lake microbial communities from Rauer Islands, Antarctica - Metagenome Torckler E5 #430 (v2) (version 2) | ecosystem: Environmental > Aquatic > Non-marine Saline and Alkaline >...
TTGGTGTCAATGCGATGAGCTATATCAAAGACAGACTCAGCGGACAATTACTTATGCCATCACTCGCCCAATGTGTCGCCGAGGCTTATCAGGACAATTAAACCCATTACTTTTTGAACGGATACTACCCCTGGCCTTTAGGATTAATGTGACCGTTCCGTAAATAAACTGGGGGAGTTATTACTATAAGCGTTCATTGCATCCCGCGTCTGCGCCTCATTAGTAAAAGTCCGACATAACTTTATAATTGGGGTCTTCGTCAAGGTTTACTTCGATGATTTCATCGGCCTTGTTTAATCGTTGCCGGCAATCGGGGCTTAGGTGACGCAGGGTAACTTTCTTACCCACTTTGGCGTAGCGTTCGGTAATACGATTGAGGGCTTCGATGGCGGACATATCAGCAACGCGGCTTTCCATAAAGTCGATGATGATCTCGTCGGGGTCGTTGAGCGGGTCGAATTTTTCGCTGAACACCTGGGTGGAACCGAAGAAGAGGGGGCCGTAAATCTCGTAGTGCTTTACGCCGTTCTCATCGATGTGCTTGCGGGCACGAATACGCTTGGCATTTTCGTAAGCGAAACGCAGCGCGGAGATGATTACACCGGCAATTACAGCTAGGGCGAGGTCGAGAAATACTGTGAGTACGGTTACCAGAACGATCACGAAAAGGTCCCATTTAGGCATTTTTCCGAAGGTGCGTAGCGACGTCCATTCGAAGGTTCCGATAGCTACCATGATCATGATGCCTGTAAGTGCAGCCATCGGCACCATCTCGATGTAGCTGGAGCCAAACATGATGAAAATGAGCAGCATAACGGCGGCGACTATGCCAGAGAGGCGGGCCCGCGAGCCGGAACTGATGTTGATAAGGCTCTGCCCGATCATGGCGCAACCACCCATGCCGCCGGTGAAACCGCTGAGCATATTAGCCGCGCCCTGGGCAACGGCTTCTTTGTTACTCTGCCCACGTGTTTCTGTGATCTCATCAATAATATTAAGCGTCAAGAGGCTTTCGATGAGGCCGACGCCAGCAACGATGAGGGAGTAGGGGAGGATTATTTTTAGTGTCTCCAGATTGAAGGGGACCTGCGGCATCGAAGGCCAGGGGAAACCGCCTTCGATGGAGGCGATATCGCCCACCGTTTTGGTGTCCAGCTGAAAGAAGTAAACCAGTGCAAAGATGACGATGATACTTGCCAAGCCGGAAGGAACGACTTTGGTTAGCTTCGGAAGGCCCCACATGGTGAGCATCACGAGTAGTACTAGACCGATCATCATGTACATTTCACTGCCCAACAGCCATTCACCGGTAGTTGCGTCTTTAAATTGTTCGAGCTGGGCCAGGAAAATCACAATGGCCAGGCCGTTAACGAAACCAAAGACTACGGAGTGGGGGACCAGGCGCATCAGTTTACCCAGTTTAAATACACCGGCCAAAACCTGAATAATACCCGCGAGAATGACGCAGGCGAAAACGTATCCTGGTGCATTTTCAACGCCAACGGAAACTACAAGACCAACAATTACGACGGCGACGGCACCGGTTGCGCCCGATATCATACCTGGGCGGCCACCAAAGACGGCCGTAACCAGGCCCATCACGAAAGCAGCGTAGAGGCCGATCAAGGGGTCGAGCCCCGCGATGATGGCGAAGGCTACGGCTTCCGGTACCAGCGCCAGGGCGACGGTAATGCCCGCCAGGATTTCCGTGCGGTAGTTGACTTCTTGTTTGAAATCGAAGAGGTTAATATTAATGTTCATTCGGGAGGGGATTCCGGGAGGGGGAGGACAGGTACCTTATAGGTACTAAAAGGCGGGGTTGGGACTGGTCTTCAGGGATTAAATCACTGTGAATCAGGTTGGTCCACCGATACTTAGTTCAAATTGGGCGCAAAGATAGTCATTTTATGGCTCGAAATTTTATGGAATGGGCCGACTCAAGACTTATGGACCCGAATATGATTATCAATCTACATACTGTCATAAGTAAGGCGGTACAACTCATAGTCTTTGCTGTCACCACTCATAATGGCTGCCACCACCAGTCTTTCTACAAGTCTGAACATTGCCGACGACGCCCCGATGGCTGCTCCGTTGGCTGATTGGCGGTAAATTTCGCTGGGCAAGGCTACAGTATTCCCGAGAGAATCGTCTCTTTTGACCGCGAAATAGGGGTCCTGTATTTTCATGTAAGGCTTGCCGTCGATGTGGGCATTCTAACAACCGTTAAATTCTCCTAACTTAAGGTCCTTCGGCTTCTTGAAGGTGAGAACGTCAGAGTGACGGCCATCTTCGTCCGTAAAAGGATCGAATTTCTGATGGATGTCTGGTTCAATGGCAACGTCGATCACTTAGGTGACTCGAAGTGGATTGGTCAGTAAGTTGATGTTTTACCTACGAGTTTAAGTTCGTGATAAGTTACTACGTTTTCAGGCTGAGTAATCATTACGCCTCTGGTGAAAGCTAGTAGGATAAGTGCAACAAGTACATGCATATTCTGGATTGAATAGAGGTAACTTGTTCAGGGAGGGGATGAGTAGCAGCTCTCTATGAATGCTTCGTTCTGCGCAGTTTTGGCCCCTGATGAAGTACTCACTAGAGATGTAACCGCTAGCGTGAGATAGAAGGTAAATCCCTATTTCCTGTTGGGTAAATTGGCCTTCGGGTTTTAGTTAAAGTTCTCCTCCGAAAACCCTGACTGCGCCTCCTTCCAACCAGAGGGAAGTATACCGTCCGTCACGTAGAGTACCTCGGACCGCTAAGTCTCCGCCTTTAGCCTTCACCGGAACGTGAAAAGTGCCATTGGCAATCCCTGAGCGGCGCACAGCGGCGATGGCTGCTGCGGTGACGCCGGTACCACAGGCCAGGGTTTCGTCCTCAACGCCGCGTTCGTAGGTAGCGATCTTTAGTTCTTTGCCGTTGGTGCTGACGAAGCTTACGTTGATGCCTTTTTTGGCGTAGGGTGCAGAATTACGGATGGCACGGCCTTCGGAGAAAACGTTTACCGCATCACTGTCTTCAACGAAGGTGATGTAGTGCGGAGATCCGGTGTCGAGCACGAATACTTTGCCGGGTTCGGGCTCACTTATATCTTCCACGTCTAGCATCTCCAGGGATACCCAGCCGTTATTCAGTAGTTTGGCACGGTGCGGCCCGTCGACGGCCAAGAAGCGGTACTCCTTTCGTTCGATGTTTAAGTCATGGGCAAAGCGGACGATACAGCGGCCACCATTGCCACACATGCTGCTGGGCGCTCCGTCGGAATTATAATATATCATCTCAAAGTCGAAGTCCGGGTGGGAGCGGAGGAGCATGAGCCCGTCGGCACCGATACCGAAGCGGCGGTGGCACCAGTGGGCGATGTTGGCCTGGTCGAATTGTTCGTGGAGGTTCCCGGCCCGGTCGTCCAGGAGAATAAAATCGTTACCGGCGCCGTGGTATTTGTGGAAAGGAATCAAAGGGACAGAATTCAGGGTTCAGAAATTAGAACGCAGAGACCATAATTTAGTAGGTGAAGTAAGGAAACTGGATTAACTAATTTCCAGATTTCACAAAAAAAGGCTCCTAATGATTTGTCTAGGCTGATAGGAATTGGAGTTTTCTGTCTTCTACTATTCTATTTTCAGCGTGTCTTTAGCCCGGTCGGCGGCTCCGGGCGGGGCGAAGCGGTATTTCTGTGCTTCCAGCGGATCGTCGAAGCCGACTGGTATATCCATAGTGTAATGACGGTAGGCGGCTAGGGCGCAGAAGGCGAGGATGAGGACCAAGCCGTACATGCTGAGCTTCCAGCCAAAGATGTTGCCGACGTAGTCTCCGTCGTAGGGGTCGCGTTTTTCGTCCATGGTACTTGATTTAGAGAGGGGGCAAAAGTAAGTGTTTTGGTGGTCTTGATGGTTGCTGACTGAAAAGTCCGTAAGTACTTAAGTCCGGTTTTGGGGGAGATGTGATGGTTGCTGACTGAAAAGTCCGTAAGTCCTTAAGTCAGGTTTTGGGGGAGATGTGATGGTTGCTGACTGAAAAGTCCGTAAGTCCTTAAGTCAGGTTTTAGGAGAGATGTGATGGTTGCTGACTGAAAAGTCCGCAAGTCCTTAAGTCCGGTTTTGGGGAGATGTGATGGTTGCTGACTGAAAAGTCCGTAAGTCCTTAAGTCCGGTTTTGGGGAGATGTGATGGTTGCTGACTGAAAAGTCCGTAAGTCCTTAAGTCCGGTTTTGGGGGAGATGTGATGGTTGCTGACTGAAAAGTCCGTAAGTCCTTAAGTCAGGTTTTGGGGGAGATGTGATGGTCGCTGACTGAAAAGTCCGTAAGTCCTTAAGTCCAATTTTTGTGGAGTGAAGTTTCTAGGCCCAACAGCAGTAACAAGCCTTACAAGCACCGCAACAACTACAAGACCAACATCGTTTCCCTATTTTGCCTATGAAGCCTACTGACTTACTGATTCTTACAAGCTGTTGTATTTTTTCTGCACTACTGGCGCTGGCCGGCGCATATGCGTTCCTTGTACCTGCGTCCGCGCCCGAAAATACCTCTTCCGAATTGATCATAAATCCAAGGATTGAGGACTTGCGCCTGCGCACTTTCGCCAGTAGCGCGCCGACTAATTTCATCTCCGCTGCTCGCCAGGTAACGCCCGCCGTAGTGTTCATCCGCTGCTTCGGGCAACGAACGAGCACCTTTGAAACCAACGTAGAAAGTACCACCACCGGCTCCGGCGTAATCATCAGCGAAGACGGTCTGATTGCCACCAATAACCACGTAATCACCGGCGCGGAACGTATTCGCGTCCTGCTGGAAGACAAGCGGGAATTCGACGCTGAGGTAATCGGAATAGACGAAAGTACCGACCTGGCCCTGCTTCGCGTCCGTCCCAACGGTAAACTACCTCGTCTCACTTTCGGAAATTCTGATAGCCTTCAGGTAGGGGAGTGGGTGCTGGCCGTCGGCAATCCTTTCAGCCTCAACTCGACGGTAACGGCGGGCATCGTATCGGCCAAAGGGCGCAGTATTGACGTGCTGGAATCCAAGGATCGCATTGAAAGCTTCATCCAGACTGATGCGGCCGTGAACCCAGGCAACTCCGGCGGAGCACTGGTGAACACGAACGGCGAACTCATTGGTATCAATACCGCCATCCTCACCAACAGCGGCCGCCACGAAGGTTTCGCCTTTGCCATCCCCGGCAACCTGGCCAGCCGGGTACTGGCGGACCTCGAACATTACGGCGAAGTGAAACGCGCCCACCTCGGTGTCTATATCCAAGCGGTAAACGATGCGCAGGCCAAAAGCCTCGGCTTGGCATCGGCCAGTGGCGTCCTTATCACCAACCTGACGCCCAACGGCGCCGCACTGCGCGCCGGCCTCGAAGTAGGTGACGTTATGACCGCCCTCAACGGCGTAGCCATTAGCTCCGCCCCCAAGATGCAGGAGCAACTCAGCCGCTATCGGCCCGGACGGAAAATCCGGATTAACTACATCCGTAACGGTCGTAAACGTTCCACCACCGCCCAGTTGCGCGACAAAGAAAACAAGGCCAAAGCGCTCGTTAGTCATCAGGAAGAAGACCTCCTGCACCAGCTCGGGTTTGAAGCACGATCGCTTACTGGCGAAGAGGAAAAGCTATTTCCCAAAGGCGGCGTGAAGGTCCTTTCTATCTTTCGCGACAGCCCCGTCGAAGCTACCAATATGAATTTGGGTTTTATCATTACCGCGATCAATGAAGAACCGGTCACGTCTGTAGCTGATTTCATGCGGCTCATCGGGCGGGAGGGGGAGTTGCTTTTTAAGGGTAGGTATTTGGGGTATGAGGGAGACTATTTCTACCAAGTGGAGTAAGTCGTCCGTTAGATCGTTAGAGGACTGACTTGAACCACTTGCCAGTATTAGAGTTCCGCTAACAAACTAACAGACCATGCCTGAATTACCCGAAGTCCATAATTTTAAGCAATATTTCGACGCGGCGGCCATCGGCCAGACGGTTGGCCATATGGATATTCACGACGATCGGATTATCCGAAATATGAGTGGGCCAGTTTTTGCCGATGCGCTGAAGGGGCGGAAAATCATCGGTTCCATCCGCCGCGGTAAGTACCTTTTCGCCCAGTTGGACAACGGTCATGATGTACTGCTTCACTTCGGTATGACGGGGGACCTCAACCTCTACCAGGAACCGGAAGATCGGGGCCGCTTTGAAAAATTTGCTTTCCACTTTACCGACGGAAATATTCTTGGCTTTGAAGACTCACGGCTCTTCGCCCGCATCCTCTACCTAGAGGATCGGGAGGCCTACATTGTTGAAAAGAAACTTGGTCCGGATGCCCTGGATCTCGAGCTCGACTACTTTTTGGAGAAAATGAAGGGCCGCAAAACGACGATCAAAGGAGCGTTACTGAACCAGTCCATTGTTGCTGGACTAGGGAATTTGTACGTCGACGACCTTTGCTATAAATTACGGTTACACCCTGCCGTTCGGGTGATCGATCTTAACGAGGAACAACTCACGGTAGTCTACCACAAGATCGTGGAGATGATGACCTTCGCCACGGAGAACGCACCCTACTATCAGGATTATCCTGAGAAATGGTTTTGGCATACTTGGCGCAAGGAAGGAGAGCAGGACCCGGAAGGGGAGGGGGAAGTGCAGGTTATTAAGGTAGCTGGGCGTACGACTTACTTTGTTGTGGGGAGGCAGGTTTTATAGGCTGGCGTAATCTTCGACTCAAGAGAGCCAGTAGATGGGGGAGATGAACTGTGTGTTTAAACGTATATCGTGGTGAGTAGGGGCATCAGAAGAACCCAGAAAAATCTCCTATCCCAACCCGATAAGTAACACAAGTCTCTATCTCCGGAAAGTCCTCCAGTCCCGGATGTTTAAAGGTGCAGTATTCCGTCATCCCAATCTTACGCATCACCGCCTGGGAGGGCAGGTTGATGACCGGTGTATTAGCGTAAATAGCATCGAGTCCGAGTTCGTTGAATCCGAAACCGAGGCAAGCACGGGCTCCTTCGGGGGCGAGGCCCTGGCCCCAAACGTCCGGGTGTAGGCGCCATCCGATTTCTACACATGGGGCGAATTTTACGTCCATCTCCAAGTAAGAAAGGCCGGTGAAACCGATTACTTTTTGGGTCTCCCTTAACTCGGCGGCGAAGAAGCAATAGCCGCGTTCTGCTTGTTGCTTTTGCTGACGGATGATGAAGGATTTGGTCTGTTCTTCATCGGCGATGTAGGGGAAATAGCGCATCACCTCGGCGTTGCTGCTCACGGCGTGCATGGCGAACAGGTCGGTTTTTTGCCAGGGGAGAAGGTTTAGTCTTTCGGTGGTTAGCATGGGGAGAAGGAGCTTTTTTGGGCGCGGCCGCAGGTGCAATGAAAGGAACGAAGGAGCACGGAACGTTACTGAACCGTCTAGACAAAAGGTACGTTAGCTTGTCGGAAGCGTTAATTATAAGCCCATATTAAACCTTAATTCATAGCTTGTCAATTGCTTCTAATAGTTGCCGCTTATCATTTTCAAGGTCAGATACAACGCCACGGAAAAAAGATTGCCGGTCGGTCGGGTAGTTAAGTTCGTAGTCAACGGGTACGCCTATGTTCTCATAGCATTTGCCTTGATTGTCTAGGTATACTTCGTTAGAAAGTGAAAAGAACCACCCGTTTGGTAACTGCTTTGGCAAGGCATCCGAGACCGCGCCGCTAGTGCGGGAGCCAATCTTTCTTAGCTGTGGAAGCTCTCCAGCGCTAAGCGCCATGAAATCAGTAGCGCTAGCAGACTGCTGCGAAGTGAGCAGATACACTGGCTTTAAATAGGGGGTGAGGGATGCCTCTAAATATAAAGGGTACGCTTTGGTATAGCCAGCGGTAGTAACGGCTTTTTTGGTAGCTACTACTCTTCGCTTCCCGTTAAAGCGTTCTAGTATTTTCAAACCTGCCAGGTCTTGTCCTCCTCCGTTGAACCGTACGTCGATGATGATAGTGGACGTCCCCATCAAGTCCGCCATTACCCGATTCATTATCTTAGCTATACCGGCAGCTTCGGCGGCTATTTGATCAGCTTCACTTAGCTTTGATAAGGCATCGTTGTAGGTGTCCACCAGACCGTTTTTAGCAATGAGTGCTTCTGAAAGGTCTAGGTCGGCAAACAACCACATGGCTTTAACTTGAATGTAACCAATGCTGTCCTCCAATTTTCCCCATTTTACGAGCCAGGAATCTTTGGTCATCGATTCTTCCAGATGATGATCCGTAACCATATCCGCTACTTGAAAATCACCGTAGGAAGGGAGTCCGTCTGGCTGACCTGCATCGTTGTTTTCAACTTCGGCTTCATCAGGAGGATAGATGCCGCCATGATTATCCTTAAGGTCTTCGAAGAGTTGCTCAATCGTTTGGTACAGTTCAGTAGGCGTAGTGGCCGTAGATACTTTACCGCGTGCACTTGCACAAATGGAGTTCCAGTCAAGGTCGTTAAGCTCAAAATAAGCGTAGTGTTCTTCGATGGTCGCTACAAGAACTTCGAAGTTGAAGACAGGGTCTTCCCGCTCAATTTTAGTCATAGATTGCTGGCAGAGTTCCGGAATCTGGTCGATTCTCGTGTATTGGTACTTGCTGTAGCCACTTTGTAACGTAAGTGTATCACCTGACAGCGAAGAATGGCTCTGATACGCGGAGATGCTTCCTTCCCTAATCGGAAGGCAGGAAATATTGGTAAAGTCGTAGAGCTGAAAACTATCGGTAGTAAAACTGATAATTCTTCCGTATCCGATCGATTGCCAGGGGCCTTCTATGGTTTCAATCGGGGCGGACGGCTGGCTGCAGGAGTAACAAAATAGCAGAAATAAAGGTAGTAATTTGGTTGCCAACATAGCGTATGCTTTAGTGCACCGGCGGGAAAGCAGGCGCGGGTGGTTATGGTGAGCACGATCTTGGCAGACTAAATGTTACAGACCACCGTACTGGCCTACCTAAACTTTAAAGGCATAAAATGCCCGCCTTCCTCCCGCCGAATCTCCGTAGTACTATTAATCTCAGCAAGCTCGCCAGTGCCCGAAGTAGGAACAACCTCCAAAATCAACCTGCTAATCTCTCCGTGCATGATGCCGAAGTGCGAAGCTGCCCGCCTTACCCTTAAGCGTACCTACGAATTTCTCGGTGGCGACGTAGCCAGCGGAACCAGGCGTATCCGTCATAGCCGTCAGCATTTCATTCTGGTTGGTGCCAGCAAGGTTGCCGGTGAAGGTTTTATCAATTGACATGCGTCCGATACTGAACCCTGCGTAGGCTTCCAAGGGAGCCATTTTAGCGGTGAAGGGGCCGGATATTTTTATGCTAGGAGTGTTTTATTTAGGTTGAACGCGTAAAGTAAGATGTGTTTATCAACAACAGTACATTTTGCCGCCTGAGCCGCCGCCCCTTCCTCGAGGAGAGGGGCCGGGGGAGAGGGCAACGCAACCTCACTCCTCCATCCCAACTCTTGCACCTGCGGCCGCGCTCTTACCATGAAACTGCAGCAAAGCGAATACCGTACTACAAAGCGATATCCCGTCGGGTGTTATGGATTCTTGTTGGGCGAGCGGGGTTGGAGACGCGAAGCGATCAAATGACGCTCGCCCAACAAGAATCTATAACAATAATCCTTACCTTTGTTATTCAACTAAACAAACCGATATATGTCAGCAGTCGCGACCGCTACGAACTACAAAGTAAAAGACATCAACCTCGCCGCCTGGGGCCGCAAGGAAATTCGCCTCGCTGAGGCCGAAATGCCCGGCCTGATGGCTCTCCGCGAGGAGTTTGGTGCATCCAAGCCGCTGAAAGGCGCCCGCGTGGCCGGTTGCCTCCACATGACCATCCAGACCGCCGTCCTCATCGAAACCCTTGTGGAACTCGGTGCCGATGTAACCTGGTCCTCCTGCAACATTTTCTCTACCCAGGATCACGCCGCCGCCGCTATTGCAGCCGCTGGTATCCCCGTTTTTGCCTGGAAGGGTATGAACGAAGAAGAATTCAGCTGGTGCATCGAGCAGACGCTTCACGCCTTTCCCGGCGGTGAGCCCCTCAACATGATCCTCGACGACGGCGGTGACCTCACCAACATGGTCTTCGACGACTTCCCCGAGCTCGCCAAAGCAATTAAAGGCCTCTCCGAAGAAACTACCACCGGCGTTCACCGTCTCTACGATCGCATGAAGAAAGGCACCCTCGTGATGCCCGCCATCAACGTGAACGACTCCGTAACCAAGTCCAAGTTCGACAATAAGTACGGCTGTCAGGAATCTGCAGTAGACGCGATTCGCCGCGCCACCGACGTAATGATGGCCGGTAAGGTCGCCATCGTTGCTGGCTACGGCGACGTAGGTAAAGGTACCGCCGCTTCCCTCCGTGGAGCCGGTGCCCGCGTAATCGTCACCGAAGCCGACCCCATCTGTGCTCTTCAGGCCGCAATGGACGGATTTGAGGTGAAGAAGATGATGACTGCCATTCACCGTGCCGACATCATCGTTACCGCTACCGGTAACTTCAACATCCTTTCCGAGCAGCACTTCCGGGCGATGAACGACAAGATCATCGTTTGTAATATCGGTCACTTCGACAACGAGATCGACATGACATGGTTGAACGAAAACTACGGTCACACCAAAGACCAGATCAAGCCACAAGTTGACCTCTACAACATCGAGGGTAACGACATCATCATCCTGGCCGAAGGCCGCCTAGTGAACCTCGGTTGTGGTACTGGTCACCCGTCTTTCGTAATGTCAAACTCCTTCACCAACCAGGTGCTCGCGCAATTGGAACTGTGGGAAAATAGCGACAAGTACGAGAACAAGGTATACATGCTGCCTAAGCACCTCGACGAAAAAGTCGCCCGCCTGCACCTCTCCAAGATCGGTGTTGAGCTGGAAGAACTTTCTTCTGACCAGGCTGAGTACATCGACGTTCCCGTTGGTGGACCTTACAAGCCGGAGCACTACCGCTACTAGATCGTTAGTCTGTTAGTTCTTTGGTCT
>Ga0306864_1001166_pt1 | contig 10999 bp, 7 predicted proteins | sample AntRauTorckE5430_FD_190448 | JGI IMG/M metagenome (GOLD analysis project Ga0306864, IMG submission 190448) | Saline lake microbial communities from Rauer Islands, Antarctica - Metagenome Torckler E5 #430 (v2) (version 2) | ecosystem: Environmental > Aquatic > Non-marine Saline and Alkaline >...
GAACCGCCAGAGATAGTTAACCAACTAATGGACTCCGATGCCGTCCAACTTACATTGGAAGAAACTGCTATTGACGTATTTCCTGCCGAACTCGTAGGACTAATACTACTTGGCGAAACCGTCAAGAAGTTGGTGACTGTCGCCCCTGCCTGTGTCACCGTAATCGTTTGATTACTTACGCCTGCACCTGAAACCGTAACCGTAGCCGTTCTTGGGCTTGTACTTGTGTTCGCAGTATGATTAATGGTAAATGAACCATTATTACTACCTGAACCGCCAGAGATAGTTAACCAACTAATGGACTCCGATGCCGTCCAACTTACATTGGAAGAAACGGCTATTGAAGTGTTTCCTGCTGTACTTGAAGGTGTAATCGATGAAGGATTGACCGTCAAGAAATTAGTAACTGTCGCCCCTGCCTGTGTCACCGTAATCGTTTGATTACTTACACCTGCACCTGAAACCGTAACCGTAGCCGTTCTTGGACTTGTACTTGTGTTCGCAGTATGATTAATGGTAAATGAACCATTATTACTACCTGAACCGCCAGAGATAGTTAACCAACTGACAGACTCTGATGCAGTCCAACTTACATTGGAAGAAACTGCTATTGACGTATTTCCTGCCGAACTTGTCGGACTAATACTACTTGGCGAAACTGTCAAGAAGTTGGTAGCTGGTGTCGTAAAGGTCTGAATATTACTCCAAGCACTTGTTGTACTACCACAATCTGTTCGTATTCTCCATTGATAGATCGTTCCTGCTGTAATACTTAAAGGCACAAAGCTTGTCGCTGTTGTATTACCATTACTCCAAGTTGAAGTTCCCGATACTCGCCATTGTATGTTGTAAAGACTGGCACCGGTCACACTACTCCAATTTAATGTGACACTACTTGACGTCACATTGGTCGAAGATAAACCCGTTGGTATCGCACAAGTTGTGCCGCCACCACCATTCATTGTCAATTTGACTTGTGGTTTTTTTGAAACTACTGCATTCGTACTTGCACCACACTGCGAAGAGACATCAGAACGAATATATCTTGCACTATTTGCTGTATTACCATACATGGCAACTACTCCTGATTGATTATATGTTGGGTTTACTTGGTCAAAACAAACATCAACTAATATATTATCTGTTCCATTCCATGTAAATGGTGTCTGGAAAGTAAGCATATCAAAACCACCAGGCGTAGGTGCATATAAAGTATTATTATATACTTGTGTCAATCCTGTACCATCATGTGTGGCAGTATTAGATGCTGTTGTATGCTTGATACTTATCGTATAATTAGGCATACCATAGATTGGGGCACTTGAAACATTCCAACCCAATTCGGTAATATTACCGGGGGTAGCTCCAGCAGCTATTAATTCGGCAGCCGTATAAACTGTTTGATACCTCAAGCTACGATAATATATATTAATTGGTCCTGCTTCACTTGTGGTATTGAAGTCTAAAGATGTTCCGATAACAATACCAGAACCGCCGCCACCGCCAGTCGTTGACGTATAAGAAGCACTCCACCCAGCGGCAGTTACACTACCATCCGTAGTAAAATGCACTAACATATCGCCACCAGTTGAAGTAATAGAAGGTGGTAAACTTGTTCCATTAAATGAACCTAAAAGCGGTGCACTCGTCGTCGTACCATCGTATATTCTCACATAATCGCAACAAGTTTCTAAAGCAAAACTTGAAAAAGTCAAGGTAACAGAACTCGCTCCTAATGGCTGAATTAACCATTTACAATCTGAACTATTATTATAGCTGCTCGCACCACTACCATCTGAAAAAAAGCCTGATGCACTGGTCAAAGTTGTTGTACCACTACAATAGTTACTCCCACCTCCGCCAGTTACAGTAACTTGAGGAGAAGACCAAAACCCATCGTTGTTGGTTTCGTCAGATTCCGTAACAACTCCAGTAGCGTCCATCAAAACACCTACATAGTAAGTCCCGGCAGGAATAGACGGTGAGACTGTCGATACATCTACGGAAATAGATTCTGTACTTGTTGCTCCGGGAGCTAAAGTCGAAACAAAGTCACTACCAATTTCATAATCACCTGTTGAAATGGTTGTATTTGTTGACAAATAATATTTCAAGGTACTTGACCCGGCACTACCTGTACCTATGTTTTGTACAGGAAATGTAATATTTACAACTGTGCCATTTACAGTTAAGCTGGCACCAGAGCCTGCATAAGCTAAGTCAGGTTGAGAACTACCCGTACTTGACGTATAAGAGGCATTCCACCCAGCCGCAGTTACACTACCATCCGTAGTAAAATGTACTAACATATCGCCACCAGTTGAAGTAATAGAAGGTGGTAAACTAGTTCCATTAAATGAACCTAAAAGCGGTGCACTTGTCGTCGTACCATCGTATATTCTCACATAATCGCAACAAGTTTCTAAAGCAAAACTTGAAAAAGTCAAGGTAACAGAACTCGCTCCTAATGGCTGAATTAACCATTTACAATCTGAACTATTATTATAGCTGCTCGCACCACTACCATCTGAAAAAAAGCCTGATGCACTGGTCAAAGTTGTTGTACCACTACAATAGTTACTCCCACCTCCGCCAGTTACAGTAACTTGAGGAGAAGACCAAAACCCATCGTTGTTGGTTTCGTCAGATTCCGTAACAACTCCAGTAGCGTCCATCAAAACACCTACATAGTAAGTCCCGGCAGGAATAGACGGTGAGACTGTCGATACATCTACGGAAATAGATTCTGTACTTGTTGCTCCGGGAGCTAAAGTCGAAACAAAGTCACTACCAATTTCATAATCACCTGTTGAAATGGTTGTATTTGTTGACAAATAATATTTCAAGGTACTTGACCCGGCACTACTTGTACCTATGTTTTGTACAGGAAATGTAATATTTACAACTGTGCCATTTACAGTAAGGCTGGCACCAGCACCAGCATAAGCTAAATCCGGTTGACCACCTCCGCCTCCACCAGTTACAGTAAGTTGAGGAGAATTCCACCACCCATCGTTGTTCGTTTCATCAGACTCTGTAACGACTCCGGTGGCATCCATCAATATTCCTACATAATACGTCCCAGCAGGAATAGACGGGGATACCGTCGAAGCGTCAACAGAAATAGACTCGGTGCTTGTAGCTCCAGGGGCTAAAGCAGAAACAAAGTCACTACCGATTTCATAATCACTTACAGTAATAATATTGTCTGTTGATAAATAATATTTCAATGTACTCGACCCTGCACTGCCTGTACCTATATTCGTAACTGGCAAGGTTATGTTTACGACAGTTCCATTCACAGTTAAGCTGGCACCAGTGCCTGCATAAGCTAAGTCAGGTTGAGAACCACCGCCGCCACCTGACATACATTGTACAGCAGCAGCAGCATTTATTCTTCCACTTCCCCCTGACCAAGTAAGAGGAACAGCAGTACTGGTAACACAGTTAATAACAGATGCTCTTGTAGCTGAAGTATTTACAGACCAAACTAAACCTAAAAGCCCCGCAACCATCGGAGAGGCCATTGATGTTCCGTTCCAACTTTGATAAGTTCCTCCTAAAGTTGTACTTAAAATACTACTCCCCGGAGCGGTAATGTCCACCCAGCTACCGTAATTACTAAAAGAAGAACGAGCATCAGAAGTATTCGCTGAACTCGCTACAGCGATAACATTAGAATAGGCTGCAGGATACATTGGGGTAGAAGTATTATCGTTTCCTGCCGCTGCGACAACTATAGCCCCTAAGTTCCAAGCGTTAGTAATAACCGTTTGACAAGTAGAACAACCTGAGCCGCCCCAAGAAGCGTTAATAATCTCCGCTCCATTTTGTGCTGCCCAAGTTATACCTGGATAACCATGAGTGATATAAACTCCGCCATTAGGTGCAGGTGTTCCATCTGATGCTTTTATTGGCATAATATCTATATTGTAACCGATTGAAGCCACTCCAAGACCATTGTTACTTTGAGCACCTACTATACCCGCTACATGCGTACCGTGTGCGTAACTACTTGTTGGAGGAGAAGGATTGTTTGTATTCCAAGCAACATCCCGACCTGTTGTAATATTACTTGATAAATCAGGATGTATGATTTCGATAGCATCATCAACTACTGCTACATCTATTGAACTACTTCCTGTCGTTGTGTTCCAAGCTGTAGCAGCATTAATATGAGAAAGATGCCACTGACCACTATAACTTGGGTCATTCGGTATCAATGTCCCCGTACACGCAGGTACTTTTTCTACTAATTGTAGGCGTGAAGACTCTGATAGTTTACTTATCAATTGATCAATTTTATTACTTTCCGTAAATTTAATCGTGAGTGTTCTTTTCAAAACTTCATGCTGTGCAAAATAGAAAGTATTCTCAACTTCCGTAATTCCATATTCCGCTGCAATATCCTTAAACTCTAAAAACTCAGTTGGAGAGATTTTAAAATTAGTTCCCCAAAACACAGGTACATTAGTGTTATAAGCCACATAGAGTCTATCGTTCAGATAATCATCAGGGTTCTGATTTTGAATTATATTCTGAAATTGAACCGTTTTGAAAGGCAGTGTAGGATTATTTTGAGCCTGTGTGTCAAAAGAAAATAAAATCAATGGAATTAGGAATAAACTAACCCAATAACTTATTTTTTTCTTACTGAAAGATTTTGATGACGGACTGTTGCAATCTGTCCATTTTATTATTTGAGGAAATAATAAATGATGGTAATGATATTCATTCATGATAAAATAATTTATAGCTATTTTGAGGTTTATTTTAATTGAATCTCTAATGATGAGTTATTCTAAACATAGAATAATCATTTAAAAAAAACACTCTATGAGATTTACTAATTTGTTTTTAAACCCAAAGTAACTATGTGTTTTAAGAATAATATTTAATAATTGGTCAATACTTATGTGTAAGCAAAAGGTGTACTGTTGAAGCAATTTTGTCAGTTAGTCACCTGTTTACCATTTTCTGAAAAAATCGTTATCAGGTTTATAAGTAGGTATTGTTAAATAATCGACACTCGAAAATATTGTAAAGCATTGATTTTTTAATTATTACGAGGCTGCCAACTGGCGACTATTTTCTGCCAACTACTTAATAATAACCCGCTACAAAGAAGTTTTCTCGATTAATACGCATACAGACACACCTCTTCCATTAGCCCGAAAGCCTATTTTTCAACAGCTTTCGACTTTCTATAAAATTTATTTTTTATAAAAAAGAAAATATTTGGTGAGAATTATTTAGCATTTATTTTTATTTTAACAAATATATAGGATAAAAAAGAGTTATGAAATACCTACAAGTGAGTATTTTGATAAAAAAAACATACCTACAATCACACGTCACCTATAAAACATAGTTTTATCAATATATACAGACTACAGACTAAAAGTCATTATTTGGTTTTTCCGTTTCCCTGTTTTCAAAAAATGGTACAGTAACGCTTATTTCAGTCCCTTTTTCAACCTGAGATTTTATGTTATACGCACCATTAATGAGTCGTAATCGTGCGTTTACCGTTTTTAGGAAGGTAGCGGAGACTTGCTCCAAATCAATTCCTTTACCATTGTCCTTTACCGATAAAAACAAGGTTGAATTTTTTTGTGATAAGGTTAAATCGATTCTCGTGGCTTCTGCATGACGAGCGGCATTGTTTAATAATTCTTGAATAATTCGATATAATGATATTTCAATATTAGTAGGTAGTTGCGAAGAGATTTTAATATGTGTCGTAATCGGTAACGACCAGTGCGTTTCAAATTGCTCTATCCATTCTTCGATTGCCGTTTCTAAATCTAATTTTAATAAAGTAGAAGGCATTAAGTTCTGCATAATTCGCCGATTTTCAACAATTGCTGCTTTTACCGTTTGAATTGATTTTTGGATTCCTAACTTTGAAAGTTGTAATTGCAGGGCGTAGAGTAATCCGCCCAAGCTATCATGAAGTGATAAGGCAATACGTTTTCGTTCTTCTTCTTGTCCTTCGAAAAACGATTGTAATAAATTCAATTCTTGTTTTTGTTGTAAATTTTGAATTTTTTGGTGCGTTTCTATTGCTTCTATTTTTCGTTTTTGTAGTATAAATCCAAAGGCTAACCCAATGATTAAAACCGCTGCAAAAAGTATAACCGTAATAAATTGAACTTGAATAAGTTGCTTTGATTTGAGTAAATTTTCATTTTCTGCGAGAACAAGTTTTGCTTCTTTTTCAGCCGTTTGATATTTGACTTCTAATACAGCAACATCACTTAATCGTTTTTCATGTAACAAATATTGGTCTAAAATCCGTCCTCGATTCAAGTAATGATAAGCCTTTGAAGGTTTATTTGATAAAAAATAGGTTTCTGCTAATTTATTATATAATCCCTCAATTATTGGATCTAAGTCCAAGCCAGAACCTAAAACGAGTGCGGTGTGAAAAGTATCTATCGCTGCTTTATAATTTCCTTCTTCCTTTAACGCTACTCCAAGATTATTGAGTGTATTAATAATTATTGAAATATTACCACTAATTTTTACATCATTCAATTGTTGTTCTAACTCCTCTTTGGAGGGCTTGTGACTTTTTTTTTGGCTAATTCACTATATTTCTGCTGTTGAATACGAGCAGCTTCCTCTTCATTTTCATTATTCATCATACCGTAACAGTTTCCTATATTTTTCCAACATCCCTCTAACCTATTCCAGTTTTCGAGTTTTTTCCAAATTGAAGCTGCTTGTTGAAAATATTTTATCGCTGTCATGTAGTCCTCCAAACTTCCATGTACATTACCGATTTGAAAAAGGGTCAAAGCCTGTAAATCCATGTTTGTTAGTTCTTTTTTATACTCAAAAAGACTTTTTTGATAATATTCTAAGGCAATTTCATACTGTCCTTTTCTCATATATGCCTGTGCTATCATCCCATAATAGATCCCGTTCGTCTCTGTATTGTTAGATTTTTTCAAATAAGGCAACCCTTTTTTCAAATAATCCAAAGACGCTGCATTTTGCCCCGACATTTGTAAACCGCTACCTAAAGACATATAACTATTTACAATCAAATCCGTTTTTTTTGATTTTACCGCAAAATCAACTGCTTTTTTAGCGTATTCAATACTTTCATCACGATTTGTTCTGAGTAATAAAGACGCTAATTCAAGGCATAATTTTGTTTTAGCCTCATTCGATGATGCTTTATCAAGTGCTTTTTTTGATGCTTCTACTTTCTTTTTGATTTCCTCTGGGGAGGGTGATGGTCCAGGTTGAGCAATCATATTGAAACTCGACACTAAAAAGAAACCTATTAAAAAATATATTTTTTTCATACCGGTGCTATTTAAAATCTAACAAATAATTTTTATCCACTTTTAATAATTCCATTTTTTAATGCGAAACGCACTAAATCAGCAGTATCTTGCGCAAATAATTTCTTTTTAAGGTTTCGTCGATGCGTCTGAACCGTCAATATACTAATATTTAATTTTTCTGCAATATTTTTGCTTGAATTTGAAAGAGCAATCATTTCTAAGATTTCTAATTCTCTTTCTGTTAAATTATATTTATCCACAAATGAGTCTTTAAACAAAGTTCGATTTTTAGATTTTAGATTCAGACCTGAGCTAAAATATTTATTACCGTCTAAAACTAATTTGATTGCCTCAAGAATCTCTTGTCCATTATCCTCTTTAAGCAAATAGCCATCAATATTTTTCTCCTTTGCTTTTGTAACGATTGCCATATTTTTATACATACTCAACACAAGAACCTTCATTTTAGGATAGGTAACTTTGACCTTGTCCAATAATTCCAAACCATCAATATCTGGCATATTAAGATCTGTGATTAACACATCAGGTAAATATAATTTAACGTATGAATAAGCCTCTCTCCCATTGTTTGCAATAGCTACAACTTTATAACTAACCTCTTGCTCAATTAAATCTTTCAATCCTTCCGCTACGAATTGATGATCTTCACAAATTAAAATATTAATAGTTTTCATAGGCTTAATTATATAACTTCAACACGAATCACTATTTCAACAAAACACTTAATTTTTAGTACCGCTACTGTTATGCTGAACACTTCTAATCCATAATTCTTTATTTCTTTATTTCTTTATTCTTTATGAGGCTCTGTTGAAAAATGAACCTTTCCAAACATATTAATTGTAAGTTATGTTATTGAATTGAATTTTTATCTTTTTTTCGACACTGCCACAAAACTACGCACAATCCAAATCCCAAACTATCCCCTCCAAAGGGTATTTTTCTTCCAAAGTGATTACATTTGATATAAATTATCAAAAATGAATTGGAAAAAATGGATAATATTAGTTGTAGGCTTAATAATTAGTAATTCAGCATTTGGATTGGACACACTTTCTATTACTTCCGATTTTCGGAAAGTCGATATGAAATTGGTAAGTGATGTTTTTTGGTGTAATAATGATGAGGCGAGTATTGAGCGAGTTGAAGCACTTAAAAAAGAAATATTTGCTCCATTGACAGAAACGGGTGTTTCTTTTCCAGCATCAGATGAAGTGTATTGGGTTAAGACGATTATTAAAAATGAAACTACAAAAACACGACGATTTATCCTGAAAGTCGATAATCCACGAATTAATAAACTTCAATTTTTCACCATAAAAGATAGCATTACCAAATCTTCAATTTTGATGGGCGATAATCTTCCTTTTCATCATCGCAAGATTAAAAATCGAAATTTTTTATATCCAATTACGCTTAAATCCAATCAAACTATTGAAATCTATATTTATGCGAATAAGGCAGGTGAAAGCATGAACCTATTTATGAGTTTTTGGGATAAATCTTTTTTTGAAAAGCGAGATAAGGAGGAAGTTACGTTTTGGGGATTTTATACGGGTTTTTCATTTTGCATTTGTCTGACAGTTTTGTTGGTAGCGATTTTTACACGATTAAAATTACTGGTTTACTTCACGATTTATTGTGTTGCGATTACTCTAAATATTGTTTCTTGGATAGGATTGGGTTATCAATATATTTGGTCAAATTTTCCTTATTTTAGTGGTGTTTCAGGTTATGCTTTTCTTGCCATTTATTCGATTTCTTTGTTGGCAATTACTCGTATTTACCTTGAAACGGCAACTATCTTTCCAAGAATAGACAAAGTACTTTTAGCGCATCAAGTCGGAATAATTCTTTTATTTCCTGCTCTAATTTTGCATGATTTATTACCCGAATTTATAATTGCCATTATGATTTCTGTTGGAAATCTTGTGATTTTATCCTATTTAATTGTCATTATTATTGCAACAATAATGACTTATTGGAAAACAAAAGAAACGTCCAAACTCTTTTTTTTACTTGGTTTTTTCTTCTTTATGATCGGATTTTGGATTCACATGAGTACTTCTTTGAACGTAATGGAAAGTAATTTTTGGACGAGATACGGTGCAGGAGTCGGTTGGATATTAGATTTGATTATATTGATGATTGTTTTTAGTAATCAGATTCGGCAATCGTTTTTGAAAAACATTCAACTAAAACAAGAGTTAAACGAATCAAAACTTACTGCTGCCAATGCTTTGATTGCAGGACAAATCGAAGAACGACAACGACTTTCCAGTGAATTACATGATGGAATTAGTATTCAAATGGCATTAATGAAAATGCGTTTGGACAATCTTTTTAGTAATAAAACAATCGAAGAAATGGAAATTATTAAGGAGATGAATAAAATTTCAAGCGATATTCGGAATTTCACACACGCTATTTCACCGTTTAATTTGAATACGCAAACGCTCGAAGATGCAATAGAAGATTTGATTTATAAAATTGAAAATCAGACTGATTTAGAAATTGATTTAGAAACGAATCACTTCGATGAGGTATTATTAAATGATAATCAAAAACATGGTTTATTTCAAACTCTACAAGAGTTGCTCAATAATACAATTAAATACGATTTGGCTACGAAAGTATTGGTAAACCTACGTTCCAAAAGCAGAAATATTCGATTACGTTTTCAGGATAATGGTCAAGGTTCTGATATTAATACCGTAAAAAAAGGAATTGGTCTAAATAATATCCAAGCTCGGGCAGATTTATTGAATGGTAATTTTGAGATTAATTCTAATCAACACGTCAGTCAATTTGAGTTTTCGTTTGAGGTCTGAGTTGATCTTATTAAATATTATGAATTAATTTTACTAATTCTATCACCGAATGAACATTCATTTTTTTGAAAATACTTTTGCGATGTGACTGAACGGTATGTATGCTAATAAATAATTTTTCGGCAATTACCTGATTTTCAAGACCTTTTGTAATTAATTGCATAATTTCGACTTATCGTTTAGAAAGTGTAGCCTTTTTCACAAAAATATCATCAAATTCACCTTGTGTAGGAATTACAACCCTTAAACCAATGAATATTTTTCCATCTAAAACGCTGTAAAAGGCATTTAATAACTCTTCCTTTTCCGTATCTTTTAATAAATACCCATCTACATTTTGCTCAAAAGCTCCTCGCACTAATGAAGACTTACTATACGATGAGAAAATCACAATTTTTAAATTAGGCTGCGTATGTTTGATTCGCTCAATGTATTTAATAGCGTTTTCGCCTCGAATATTCAAGTCTAATATTAAAATATCATATTTCTCGTTCAAAGTTTGTCCCAACTTCCAACAGATTTCACAACTTCAAAATCCTCACTATTGGCTAATAGTAACTTGACACCTTCAATGATTAGAGGATGATTGTCAATAATTATAATTCTCTTTGGCATAATACAAAAATATGAATCTGAATTATAAAACGATTAAAAGAGGGCAAAAAAAAACGTTCATTCCTAAGAAGGAATGAACGTTTTGGTAATTTTACTTTGATATCTTGTTGTAATCTGTTGTAATTAATATTGAACTCATCATTGAAAAAAAAATTAAAAGGCAGCGACCTACTCTCCCACCAGTAGTAGTACCATCGGCGCTGAGAAGCTTAACTGCTCTGTTCGGAATGG
>Ga0306864_1001168_pt1 | contig 10988 bp, 5 predicted proteins | sample AntRauTorckE5430_FD_190448 | JGI IMG/M metagenome (GOLD analysis project Ga0306864, IMG submission 190448) | Saline lake microbial communities from Rauer Islands, Antarctica - Metagenome Torckler E5 #430 (v2) (version 2) | ecosystem: Environmental > Aquatic > Non-marine Saline and Alkaline >...
ACCTGGTGGAAGTGTTCAGGACCCACAAGTAACGGCTGCAGCTGAGGAATATGGCATGGCTATGTGCTTCACTGGTGTCAGATTATTCCACCATTAATTCTGAGGCACGAATCTGCGTGTAGGTACTAAGCAAGATGCCTATCAATGGCATGCTTTAGATACTAAATTAATTAACAATCATTTCAACACCTTGAAGTGAGTTGTAACTGAGGGGAGATCGAAATACATAAAAGTGGTTCCTGATGGCTATATCCTATGATAACATACAAAGTGTAATTTGCGTACGAACAGAGAAGAATGTGTGTGATGATATACTATTAGAATCTGTTAATCAATTCCACGAAAGCTGTTCAACCACGACGCGTACGCACACCATAGACCATGGTAAATAAAATCAATAATGTTTTGCTGTCATTTCCAATCAAATTTCCTGATTCCATCAGTTTGTTGAGCAATGAGGGGGTAACTTCAACCTCTGATTTTAAATACAGCTGCTACTGGCCCACCGATGAATCTTTTGATAGATTTCCCAAATGCAATTGCGATAAAGATAGCCCCCTAGAGCCTCTCCAGTATCAAATTAGGATGCGTATTACAAATTACAAGAGCGGTGTCAGCAGATGCCCATATCGATCCAAATACTTTTTCTCCGTCCATAGAAAATAACCACATCCGGTAACTTTCATCCCACGCCTTGCACAAAAAAAGAACCATTTACCACCAGTCTTGTCAGTTTTAGAGACGCGTAGAACAGCTCTCTTTCCGCACTTACAAGATGGAAAATTAGCATCCGCCCAGCAAAAGTAATTGCATCCTCTTTTCTTACATGTGTAAAAGATCCTCTGCTCATTGATCCCACTCTTTTTACATCTTCGGAGTATGATATTGCTTGGTCCGTGGTTTGGACATATCTTCTTGGGGGTAGTTTCCTCCATTTGTCCATTACCACTTGCACTTGATCTTGATTCAACTTGACCATTCGTACCTTGGATCACATTGGAAGCATCACCAATATTTGTAATCGCATTGCTGTGATGTAGAGCATTCGGATTTGTATGCACAATTCCGTTCATAGGCTGACACTGTTCGCACCAAAAGGTAGTCCTATTTGAACCTCCTACACGACAAATCCTAACTGAAATTTCCTTACACGTTCCACAAACGGTTTGATTGTACACCAATTTCCAAGGAGCCTTTCCATCTGTGAACCACTTCATTGCATACTTCCGACATGCTAGAATGACAGAGGATAGCTCGTGGTTGTTCAACGACGACAGCTTTCTTTTGGGATGTATCTTGGCTTCGTGCAGTCCCTCGACTTTGATTACATTTCCAAGACCAGGCAGGATGCCTTGATCAAGGAGGACATCGGAAATCACTGTCTCGGACGAAATATGAAGCGAAGGCGATTGCAGCTGATCCAGAACATGTTGTAATGTAAATGTAGGACTGCATACATCATGAGTAGATAGTCGATTAAATTTGATTCTTGGTGCTTTTGCATTGATCGGTATGGATATTGTGGTTTGATACGTCCTTATAATGTTGGATCCAAAGGTGATTTCGAGCGTGGGTACATCGTACCCCTTTTGGTAATTGGTTCGAGGCATGGTTCCAATGTTATTGATTTGGAGACTTCCACTCATTCCAAAGTGCAAGCGGAGAGCCAAGTCTTTTCCTTCGTCGATAGTTTGTTGAGGATCATCATTGCAAAGACTGAAAACTAGAAAAAGTTCTTTTCCAACCTTGATGACTTGTGTGAAACGACGGTGTTTCCACCATTCTTGGTAAGAAGGGTTCGAGGTGACGATACTTTGTACTCTTTGATTCAATAGCCTTGAAGCTTTCATACCATTCCTTGTTGTTCCAGGGCCTTCAACCATGATGACTCTTGAATATGCAGTGTGTAATGTGCATGTGAATAAGTTACAGCAGCTTTATCAGGTTCATCCTCTGTTGTCTGTTGTCTGCTTTTGCTTTTGTATATTTTTATTTTTCTGTGCGCTGGTTTCTAATTTGAATTTCTTTATTGGCCTATTTATTGGTCTGTTTCTACGTTCCTATTAATACCTTCTAGGCTTATTTATTACCCCTCAGACATGTATGTACCCCCTCCTTTTTCGCAGTCAATATTGATCTTCAAGATCACAGACCACAGACCATACAATTAGTTAGCAATTCGCAGTTCTCAGATGCGATCTGATATCTGATGCAATGCACATAATAATACGTTGGCACACACTAAACCTGCACTGACTACTTTATTCTCTCATCATCTCATCTCACATAAAGCATGGAAGCAACTGGAACAAACTTACACACACTTGACTTGCCGTCCTCCACTCTTTCTGAGCGGCAAGCCCATGCTGAGCTCCTCCTCAACCTCGAAGCCAAGAAAATAGCCTCCACCATCGATGTCCCCACTCTCCCACATGAAATCCAATCCTCTCTTCGAACCGTAGGTCAACCGATCCGTCTGTTTGGAGAAAATAATGCTAATGTTCGTGATCGCTTGAGAATGTGTCTTGCAAGGATTGAGGTTGAGAAAAAGGCTGGGGGAGTCTCAGCTTCCATGGATATGGATATAGACATGGATAACGAGGAAGGGGGGAGAGACACACCCCATGGAACGATGAAGCAACGGCAAGATGTCAAAGAAGTTCAGTATACCCGTGCAGACGAGGATTTGAGTCAAGCTAGGAAATTAATTGCTGAATATTCTATTTCGCGTGCTCGAGATAGACTCAGGACGGAGAGGAAAAGGAAATTGGGTAGTCAGCTGAAAGATAGAACGCATGTCGGATCTCATAAAATTGTGGATCAGGATGAGGCGACAGTAATCAAAGATTTGGATCACCTCAATGATTGCTGTCAGGAGCGATACAACTGCATTAAAGAAATGGCTCTGGAAGGATCTCAATATGGAGATGGAAGGCCTTTATCAGCAATCGCTACGGGTAGACAACCAAATGTATCTACAGATCCATGTCTCATAGCAACCGGGGGGTGGACTGGTGGTATTAAGCTATGGAATGGATCCTCTTCTGCATTAGAACTCTTGTCAACAAAACAAACAGCGCACGAGGATCGGATCATGAGTGTGGCAATGCATCAAGGAAACACTTGTCAACTTGCAACTGCTTCAATTGATTTGACGGGAAAGCTATGGAAGGTGAACAAGAATAATGATGTTGATATGGGCTCTAATAATACCGAAAATGGTGGATATAGTATTGAAGAAATGGCAGTGTTGAAAGGACATGCAGCTCGTTTGTGTAAAATTGCGTATCATCCCTCTGGTCGTTTCGTCGGTACTACAAGTTTTGATCATACATTTAGGTTGTGGGACATTGAAGCAGGAGGAAAAGAGCTCCTTCTTCAAGATGGACACTGGAAAGAAGTATTTGGAATTGGTTTCCATGGAGATGGATCTCTGGTGAGCACCACAGACTTTGGTGGTGTAGTGCAAGTTTGGGATTTGCGTTCTGGAAAATCTGCTTGTCACTTTCTTGGGCATGCAAAGCGTGTTTTATGCACAGAATTTAGTCCAGATGGTTTCCAACTGGCTTCTGCAGGTGATGATGGCACAATCAAGGTTTGGGATCTAAGGCAAAGGAAGCAATATGCATCTATCCCTGCCCATTCAAGGTTAGTGACGCAAATCAAATTTGCTCATGATCACTATGGACAGAATGGAGAGTATTTGACAAGCTGTTCCTTCGATGGAACTGCAAAAGTTTGGTCGACAAGAAATTGGGAGCTGCTTTCAACACTAAGAGGTCACGAAGGCAAAGTAATGGGCGTTGATGTCTTGGATGGAACAGATGCTGGAATCGTGACTTGTGGATATGATAAGACTATGAAAATTTGGCGGTAGCTGATATTTTAAATTATAATTTTTTTTAAAGAATGAAGTTGACATGACATATGATTATTGTCTCTCAATCCATGTGTACTTAAGAATCTTGTTTACTTCAAGCCTTTGATAGTATCGGAATTGCATTGCGGTTGCTGATTGCATATCAAGATCTAACGAAGGCCAGCGTCGACATTGTCGCCCTTAATCTTGAGTCTTCTCGTCAATTTGAGATATCTTTTTTGGTCATCTTCGTGTGCCTCCCACATATCCATTTTGTTGAACTTGGCTAGAGTTTTAGCGGCCTTATCTAGATTGTTTACCCAGTCTGGGTACTCAGAGCGTTCTTTGGAGACGGCTGGTTCTGCATTTTTCAAGAAATCAAGGCCAGCAATAGGTGTTCCTGGCTTCATCGCTCTCTTCGCTGTCGAAGATGAGATTGACCGTATTGATTGCCTACGTGCTGAGAAAAGAATTCTTGAATTCATCTTTGATTGCCTCTTTCGATGTGTGGTGTACCGGGTGGTTAGATTGAACTATGTGCTGAGTGTTGACCTCTTCTTCTATCTCTAGAGTGGATTGTGGAAGAGTTGTCCGTGTGGTTGACCCTGGTAGAGGGGGTGGCACTTGAAGGGGGTCAGGATACGTTTTTGGTGTGTCTGCGGTGATGGTGGCGTTGGAAGTTGGAAGGGGACAGTTTGCAGTTTGACTACTATCGTAAAGCGTAGAGTACAACCACAACAGTTAGTAGTAGCAGTAGGTACTCGTAGTAGAAAAAGGAAAAAGAGACACAAAAGAGAGACTGAATAGTCCACCAATACGGCACCGTACGCTAGGTAGTATGATGCTTGTTGAGACCTTCAAATTTAACAATCAATCCTTGCTTGACTCACAAATAGTATGCATAATGTAATATATAGTGCAGTCATTTGCCATAGCGCATTAATCTTAACATTCTCACTTCATGGCAATCATCTCTATAATTCTCTTGCTTCTACATTAGATATCTCACATTGAAACCCGGCATCTTTGACCAATCTGACAATCTTCTCTACTGTTTCATCAAGAAAATCTAAACGCTCGAGTTCAAGCTCCACCCTGGCTTTACCCCCTTTAATATCATCAATATTCAGCCAAGATTTTGCTACGATCACATTCCGTTCTGATGTTTGCAGAACCCCGTCAATTTTGTTGATACACGCAACACAGCCCATATCCTTAATATTGAGATCGATGACTGCTGTATGTGTGCATATGATTGGCTTTCTTGTTGACAGTAAGATTTCTCTATTCTTTGAACTAATCTTCGCGATCCTTTGATTTGTCACGTGCACCGCCTCGGGCATCAACGCTACAGCCCATGCAAGACTCAGTTGCGCAATCTTATGCTTTGAAAATGTTTGAATTGTGGTGAATAGCAGTACAGACGTGAAATATGGCCGGAGAGGTCCCAACTTTTTGTTGAAGCCAGCACAGCCAGCTCCAGCAAAGAACGCATTGAGGAAGAGCTGAAATGCACAGCAAGCACTTGAGAGAAGAGGGATGGATACATCTCGTATCCGGACGAACCAATTTGAATTATGGCATGTTTCATACTTTAAAGCTGTGGAAGTGCCAATCATGCCCGGCATGAAGGACTTAATAGCGATTCTGACTGTAAACAGAATAATGGTGTTGATAACGATGGACCTCCATATTGCAAATGTTGATAGTAGAAAATACTGAGAGGACGCTGGCTTTCTTGACACCTCTGATTCAAGTTGAGGATCTGAATTAAACAATGTCCCTCCTCTTCTGATTTGTGTTATTCTACCCCCCTTACAAATACTAGTGCGACCCCCTCGACGTTGATGGAAGGAAGAACCAGGTATTGGCGAACGAACTTCTGGTTGTTGTTGTACTAGCTGAAGTACTGTTTGTGCTTGTTGACCCCTACTTGAAATGCGGCAGCGATCTGTTAAAAAGGAGGCATCGCTTCCTTGCAGTATTGCAGTTGTGAGAACGATTGAGTATGTGAATGTAGTCGATATCATGGTGATACTTTGGAAGACAACGATCAAGTTATAGTGGAATTATCAATATACTTGTGAGAGCTTGTGAGAACACCATAAAAGACACGGTAAGAAAGACCACATCAGCACATCTCAGATAATGTCGAAGAGCGAAGAACAAAGAAGCAATTCATGTTCAAAGACGTTCAAAGAGAGAAATTGTTTTTGTGTTGTGGAATTTAGAATTTAGGGAGTGTAACCTATTGATCATGAACTCAACACTGAGCTAAAAAGAGCTAATTTATCTCAAAAAGATCACCACAGCAGATTTCGATTACTACACGCTCATAACCTAGGTTAGTTATGATTACCTCAATATGTATAGTTAGTAGCTTGAAAGAAGCTTTAGTAGCTACCTATTGCTAGAAGCTTGTGTTGACACCTGCAGGTTGTTGTCAGCATAGTGCTACTGGAGAGTATATGAAGACATCATCAGTGTTTAATATTCTACTGAAGCGATATACTATGTAGTTGAATTAAACTTTCCTGAGATTCTCGCGGAACTTTAGATTTCAATTTGTGCCTTCATTAATATGTGCAACATCCGTTGCAGCACATGCTATCAGATGCCATTGAAGACCTTTTCTAGATCTTGTCCACACTTTCATGTAGACCTTGTAGATAAAGGCAAAAGACATTCTAAAAGGAAATAGAATAGGCTGGTTTACTGTGTTAGTAAACTTAGCTTTGAACCAATAAAAGTGGGGCTACTAACATACTAAGAGGGCCTATTCATAGGGCTTTTGTGGCACATGCACTCCATCTTCAAGGTCATACATCACAAACTCATTTCCATAGAGGTTACTGAAGCAATCTTTTACATTAATAGACTGAAGAAACCAACACAAATCCTGAGCTTCTCTTAGACAGATTTTAAATCTGTCTCCAGGATGGAAACAACTTTCAAGTACTTACTGGCCCAATCCAACTTAGAGCACTTTTGGGCTTGTGCATGCATAAATTTGGCTACATCTAGTGCAGTTCCTCCCAATGCAACACAGTCTGTGATTAGAACTCCTTTTTCAATGAGTTCCCTGACCATTCCTTGATCAGCAGCAAACGCAGCTGCATGAAGTAAGGACACATTAAAAACATGAATATTCATGACTTCAAAATCTAAGTCCCTGCCAATGTCCAGCGTTTCTTTGTCAAATCTAGCTCCTTCATCAAGTGATTTTCTCACCTCTTTAGAAATGTGTTTGTGCTCTTTGATGATGTGGTCCATGAAATTGACATTCTTCATCGCAAGATTTTTGGTAGTCGTCTTTCCTATGATTCTGAGTAAGTTGTGTGGCCTTGCATATATCTTCAAAAGTTTTTGTTTTAAATCATTCTCACAAAGTTCATGATCTATTTCTTTTCTTCTCTCTGTCTTCTCAATTTCTGTTATGTCTTCTCTATAAATACACCTCTTTTGTTCAGTCAAATTGGTTGTTCTTATCTTCAAGAGCTCTAATGGTTTCTCAAATGGCTTCTTAGATTCCAGCTTTTGAATAAGATGTTTCAATGATGAGGCCAGTGCTTCTAATGTGATTCTGAGTACATTATCATTCAGCTTTTCTACTTTATCATTGTGGGGCAATGAAGTGTGTGCTGTGACTTTGCAATCATCTATGCAGGGGTCAACCACCGTATTCTTTGTTTCGTCAACATGAACTTTTGCACCAGAAGCAGATGATCCAGTTGCTTGTAAAATTTTTGGTGCAGTCTTCAGTGTATTGTATGGTTGTGTTGCTACATAGTTTCTACTGTTATCATTGCTAGTAAAAGACAAATTCCTTTTGCTGTCAGTTGCACTTTGTGGTGTTCCTTGTTGAGATGATACCCGAGGATTTGGCAATGATTTCCTTTGATGATATGTCTTCTGCTGATGAATATTCTGTAGAGAATGGCGCTTATGCCATGATTTTTGATGTACCTGCCGCTTTTGCAACAACTTTTTTGGACTCAGCACCTTCTGCTGTTGAGCCACTTTGCAGGTTTGTTTGGCTCCTTCCCCTAGTCCCAAATACTTTTGAGTGTGCCCCAAAGGTATTGCTGTAGAGGTGATATGCTTACTAGCATGACCTAACATTGCTCCGCCTGCCCATCCCTGATTTTCTGAAGATCCAATCCAAGTATTTGTCCGGGACCAGTGAGTGCTACAATCAACCTTCAACTTGTCCTTTGGAGATTGAAACTTGAGAGTGAGAGATGTATTCCTTGTTTTCAGAACATTGTACTGTAGTTCAATCTGCTGGCACGAAGTCACTTTATTTGCAGGTGCATTCCCAATTTGATAGGACACAATGATAGTGCCACATAATATGTGTGATACACGAATATTTCCTGGATCAACTGAGGTGATAACACATCTTCCATCTTCGTCTTTGCTGAGATCAGTTTCACAAAAGAATCCGAGTGATGTTCGTGTTGGTTTAAAGTGAATGTCAAACTCCGCCTCCTTTGAAAGGGCACCCTCTTTCACCTTTGGAAGTATAGTCCTTGTGCCTACCATCTTCACACCCCCTCCTTTGCAAACGGGAAGGAAAACTTCATCCCATGCACTCAGACAAGAACAAATATTGCTGCACTTCCCATTGAATTGTCTTTGTTTTTGGTGACCATATCTCCACATGTTAGCCAGCTTTGTCATTGTTTGTTGAGGTAAATCCTTTGGGAACTCTTTTTGCACTTTATTATAGAATCTTGGGCAAAAACTGTCTACAAATCCAATAGGGATATGTATATCACTGTGGGACTTCCAGTGTATATCCTTCTTTTCTTTCTTAGTAACAAAGTCCTGCACTACATTTTTTGTCAAATCACTAAGATGCTCCACACAGGAACACATGGAATCACGATGCTCTCCAAATTCTCTCTTGTGTTGAGTCCACATTGATCTATTGGCTGCTTGAATATGGACTTTCTTGGACGTGAACTCTATGTCTTTCACATCCTTCGTCTTTGCACTAAAGTGACGAAAACTTCTATCCTTATCAGTCTGGATCTTTGTTCCTTTGCTGCCATGTTCTTTGGCTTTTTTTGCAACAGTCTCTTTGATTGATGCTATATCTTTGTTGAATGGCCTCTTTTTTGGTATTATTCCAATTATTCCTCTGTCAACATTCATGTTCAAACTCTCACCATTGTTTCGTGCTCCGGTTGTACGTTTAGAAAGGAATCGAGCCTGGAATTTTCCACTGTAACAAAAACCATTCCGACAGCAAATACGAACAATCAGTGCTTTGTCAGCACCTCCGAGATTCTCATCCTTCACTAGACAGATGCGCATCAACACCCATTTGTCAGACTCATTCAAGCTTGACTCATACGCCATTTTGGCGTTTTTGATGATAGCTTTTTTCTGGCTGTTCTTAATGATAGGCTCCCAATTCTTGTGTCGTAGTAATCTCGTATATGTTATAGCTGCTCCTCCATTAGCTGCAGCTCCAATGATTCTTTGCAGCTGCCCGCCATCGGTAATGGTATGTACCCATAGACACCCTTTCCCCTTTGTAGACTTGAAACCGAGCGGTTGATTGACATCCAATTTGATATCCAATTCGATTGTAAGGGGGTCCTCAATGAGGTTTTTAGAATTGTACTCTGCTATCATGAAATTTGTATTTTTGACAAGAGCAGACAATGCAATGTCAACGTCAATTTCAAATCCTCGAAATCGGATCACGACAGCCTTATCATCTTTCCTAGAGTCTGATACTTTTATTTTGCACAATCCGGAGAGTTTGTCAATAATGTCATCCGTAAATAGGAGTATTTTCGAATCTGCGATATACTTGGGAAATAATTTCGATTTTTCAAATATTCTGAGGTCGCCAGTTGAAGCTGATAGGATAGATATGCTCTTTTTGGATGAATCTAATGCAGATTGTTTGCTTGGGGACATCACTGTTGAGTGCATCTCATCTTTGCTATTTAGGATTGACGTCGATTCTTTATTTCTCTCACAAATCTTAACACGACAACTTGAGTCCTGCACCATTGTCTCAACATCAATGTGCCGTTGAACTTTATCAATCAAAATTAATTCTTCCACTTGACTCACAATTTTTGCATTGGAATCTGAACTTAATTTTAATTCATCTCTTGATCGTGATATAATTTCAACTAGGCGTTCCCTAGAAAATCGCACAGTTGCCTTTTCCCCCTTTAATTCAAATAACTTTGACCGTGTACTTTGAATCCATCCCACTTTCTTTAAATGATCTATAACTACGGTGTCAAACCAGACTTCTGCATTTCTAGTTGACTGTGTGAACTTTTGTGATTTGATAGGTGTTTGCATCTTGGCAACATTCATATATTTTCTATTCCATTTTGCAAAGGTAATATTTGGTATGGGACTGCTTGACACGTATTCCCCTTCTTCTCCATAATGGCAATGCTCCAAATGTTGAACAAGTGTACCTTCCAATTTCATCTTTTGCAGAGAAGAGAGTGGCACCTTCCTCCCCTTCGGCCACTTCTGCTCCATGACTGTCTTCCTCGCAACCAATTTCAACCGACGTTTTTTTCTATGAGCCTCCGTTTTTTTCACTTCGCTATTTGACCGCCGGTGTGGCACCAGTGCCATTCTGGTAGATTGTACGCCATTCATCAGATTCCCATCGATGCCTCTTCTGTTCATCGAATCTTTATCAGCCGATGAGGCACCACCGTTGGAACGAGGATTTTCACAAGCGCCATCGAAATGGCGGAATCGGGAAACGTCAGCTTCATCATCAGAAGAATCAAAGGGCTCTTTGCGGAGCGAATCAATGTTCTTCCGCGGTTGACGTGCCGCATTTCTTTGCCCATCCATTGGATTGGGATCTATGCAGTGATCGTGTTCAGATTTGTAAATGGGATTGGAATCTACGCAGTTGCGGAAGAAGTTCTTAGTTATGGTGGGACACGAATTCTGATTGTTTGCATGCTACAAACGACATGCTCTACAGTATCCTATGTAGCATCATGATGGAGTTTTACTGCGTGATGCAACTAAGTACTGTATGTTTTGGTGTGACGACGGACGTGTCGATATTATGGCAGAATGACGGCGCGCGCTATGTACACTTCCGTAAGGCTAAAACGAGAGT
>Ga0306864_1001169_pt1 | contig 10980 bp, 7 predicted proteins | sample AntRauTorckE5430_FD_190448 | JGI IMG/M metagenome (GOLD analysis project Ga0306864, IMG submission 190448) | Saline lake microbial communities from Rauer Islands, Antarctica - Metagenome Torckler E5 #430 (v2) (version 2) | ecosystem: Environmental > Aquatic > Non-marine Saline and Alkaline >...
GTGCATACGCATTTCTCTTCTCTTTCCGGGCCTCCAATTTGGCGTGAATTTGGGTCTGTACACTTTCCATTCTCGTAGGCGTTGGTCACCCTTCCTTCCATCACTTTCATGTCGCGGAGAGTAGAAAATGCTCCTACTACGGCATTATCCGCTTCCTGAACGAATCCAATGTACAAGACATCAACTACTTGATACGACAGCATTGGAGCTGCAGGAATAGTGAGCGGTGAAGTTGCGGAGCGTGAGATCTCAAAACAACTGCTGGGGCAGCCAATCAAGGCTGAAGAAATGTATAAGCAGAACTTCAATTTGTCTATTCCCTCTCCATAAGCAAAACTGAATTGTACTTCCGTGAACCTGTTGAAAGAAAGAGGACTATCAAATTTGTAAATGACATTTGTGTTGCTATACAAATGCGTATCGCCTGATGCGTCCACCAAAACTCCACCATTGAGTAGCTCAGAGCTCAAGCCGGTATCTAGCTGCAAGGTTATAAGGTCATTTCCCTTTACGAGAGATGTCGTCTAGAAATTGAATAAAGTTAGCATGTATCTAGTTCAACACAAAAAGATTGAGGAAAGAGTAAGGAACCAACTTACTTCTGCTAAGCATGTGTTTGCTTGACAAACACCCCTCAAACAGTCTCGATTTATATTGCAAGCATCGCCATCGTAACCCATACTGTCTGTAACGGGAACACAGGCATCTGCCTGTTCGTTCAATATCCAACCCCCATTAGATGAAACAAAGCCAAAATTACAAACGCATTCGCCATCTTCAGGCTCAGACATTGCATTAAAGTCCGTGCATTTCCCATTTAATACTTGATCCGAAAGTGATCCCAACAAAATAATTAGTTTGGAGAAAACGACTTCTACTGCCCTGGAGGGTTCGACGCTATTCACTACCTGTTTGAATGTAATAAAACGAACGAGAACTTTCTTGTTCAGAAATTGCTCCCGTCCAAAAAATATTGTTGACGTGCCATCTACAGAAATTGATGCACAGCGAGATTCGTCGGGTGCGTGTTCCAGTCGGAATAGGTCGCCATTACGTTCCTCGTGAATGCAGATCTCAACTAGAGAATCTTCTACCGAACCCACATCAAAATTTTGGTTATATTGCCTTTGAAAATCCAATCTAAGTTTGCTGCCTTTGTTGAATTCAACCGCTTCAGACAACTGAAAGGTCGATATAGCATCTCCGAATAGATGCACAACTTTCGCGTTCCCGCTATCTTGCACAAGAACTCCTCCCGTGTGTATGCTCTCGTCGAGTAGATCCAATGATGTATTCAAGAATCTATTGGACAATTTTACATTAAATCCCTGCCATGAATTGAAAAATTAGATCCAGTATGGGACAAGCAAAATAAGTGCGGTCATTGGAACTTACTGAAGAAAGACAGACGTCATTGGGATTGTCACAGTTGTCATTCCAACAATCGCCGCCGTCAATACAAGAGTCGCCATCAAATCCACACTGATTAGGGGTTACCTCACAACTTTCGCAAAAGTCCCCATTTTCAAGGAATCTGCCATTACCAGAAGAAGAAACGAAACCAAGCATACATTTGCATCTCTTCGGATTTTCTAGCAAGTCTGCAGAAGCATCACAACATTCAACCCCACAAAAAATCCCACCGTCTTCGTTGGAAATCTTGATATTACTGATGGAAGATTTGCCACTTGACTGCACGAGCATGATAGCTTTCGCATAGACTGTTCTCCCGCTGAAAAAAATTAGCCCAGCACCGATGAAGTCCTGAGAAGAAACATTGGCATCGATGCTCGCACATGAGCTTAAATCGGGATTTGAATCAGATGGTGCACTTCGATAAACACAGATATAAACTCCTTCAGCATTTCCTTCATTGTTGATTGTAAATTCCAACCTAGTATTCCTTCTAACAAGAATGCGATTGCTCAATTCATATATCGCATTAACATTATCATACAAAGTCAATGATGTCGAGCTTGCGATGATTCCTCCGCTCCCATTGTTCAAGTCAGAGGACTTTATTGAAAGGCTTAGCGTGTTTTGAATGCCTTCGTCCTGGTAAATAATACTAAAAGCCTAATGATTAAGGAAGGCAATTACTTCGTAAGATAGTGTATAGGGAAAGCATGCGTGTACAGGAATGAGTACCTACCTCAGTTTTGCACTGGCCATTCTCGCACGATTCTACCTTACATTCAGCATCGAATGCACATACATTTCCATCATAGAGTGATGCAGGAGACCAACTTGGAGCCGATGTCGGCGACTCGGTGATGACTGTGGGGTTACTAGATGGAGCATGAGAAAGGATCGTTGGAGATAACGTTAAAGGTGCGGATGTAGGTGCCGCTGTTGGGCCATCTGGACCTTTCTTACAGTCGCCGAACCCCTCTGGTGATATACATGGAATGCAAGCATCTCTCGGATTGCGAAGTAACTTCCCTGCGTCAACGGGGTTGGAGGACTTTTTATCTATACCACACTCGCATGCAGGATCAAAAATGTTGTCAGTTTTGGCTACAGAAATTGCGAACGGATCACTGCATATAATATTGTACTTTGAATAAAGTGAGAAGATGGATGAGTACATGTAACAGGATCAACGTCAGATGCATGCATACTAGAAAACGTACCAGATATGATACACGATCTCCAGCGCTGTCATTTGCGTCTAGCCGACCCGCTAAATCCTCTACAGCTACGCCACCTTGTCCAAGTCGTAAATTATTTACGTCTCCATAAATGAAAGAATCGACTAATTCCCACCGGGACAATGCGGAATCGTACAAGTAAAGAAGAACACAACCTATTTCTTCGTTGTTTTCAAGATAGAGTGGTGCAGCAACGGCAAGAGAATTTCCGGTTGCGGATAGCCCAACCTTTTCACCAAATCCTGTAAATTCCATTCCTTCTGGGGCGTAAATATCACTGGAACTGCTGCTAAATACTCCAGAGGTCGTAATGCTAAAAATTGAAACTCTCCCTGCGACTGGGTCGCCTATTGCAATTTTTTGATCGATTGGGACATTTTGATCATCTGTTGATTGTGAAATGGAGATACCGCGTCCAAAACCCAGTACTCCTACTTTTATACCACCATTGTTGATGCTAATAACGTTACCAATCTTCAAGATTTTGACAGCTGACCTTGATCCAATCTCAAAGTTGCATACACTCAAACCGTTGTTGGCAATCGCAATTCCTTTGACTACGCTACCACTCTCCTGATCATCGTACTTCAGGATCCTACCGTCTTTGTAGAAAATCAACGCCCTTAAGTTCGCAGGGTCTCTCAAGCCAATGTAAGTGCCATCGTCACTTCTGGTGATTGTTGCACTTCCTTGTATGTTCAAGTCATCAGCAGCATTCTCGATTGTCCATGCTATATCCTATAATGGTAATGGGAGAAAGTTGTCGATGATTAGCATATTCGTCAAGCCTACATCATTATCTGATTCATGCCACAGTGATGCATACTTACCGCAATAGGCATCACCGGTTTATTAACCAACGTGATGCTGGATAGAGTAGATTTGCCGGTATTACCATCTTGAATAAAAGCAATGCGATTCACTCCTCCCTCGGGTAGGTTCAATACTTTACCAAAAGGGACATTGAAAGTTAACGAATCACCAAATACTTCGACCTCCGCGAGACTCAGAATACGAGCAACATTACTATTCAAAGATATTTTTACTGTGCAGTAAATAGGAAATCAATTGTGAGCCCATCGTAGGAAATGTAAATTCAAAAGTTTGCAAAGGCCAGGTCGTACCTTTCTGACCAAAGAGATCGCTTGTGCCGGAAAGAGCAGCAACGTCGATAACCAATACATCGTTATCGGTCGTATCATCGAAGGTTTTACTCCATACTACTCCACCGGCATTATTTGAAATTTCTATATCATAATTCAATAATCTCCCGCTATAACCATCGACTCTCTTGTAAATCACAATTTCCTTAATCTTGAGCATAGATAGCAAATCTACCATCCACCATGCTCCAATTTCTGAGGCGGTACTTGTAACAGTGTTCAATTCTGAATTTTGGAAATTGAATTTGGCGCCGGTATCTCCATCAACAGCATTCCCAGCGTCCCCAGAGGAATACGTGCTAGATTGAGTAGCTAGCTTTCCCAAGGCCACATTAATTTTCGAGCCGCCCAAAGCCCCCGCATCATCGCTGATTGAATTAACATTAGCAAGGTTCGATATGTCACTGCTTCCAATGATGATACAGTTAACAACTTCCGCTTCGGTAAAGTCTGTGGTACCACCAGGCTGCTCGTACATGCATATTCCATGTCCAGTAGAATCCGATCCTTCGACAAAGTCAAACTCTACATGGGTGAACTTGTCAATATTATATGACGAATTGATTTCAAATATTGATCGAACTTTGCCATTTAGAGTAATTGTTGTGGAAGGGTTGACGACATAGCCTCCGTTTTCAGCAGTTATTGTGGAAACATAAGTTGCGGGCATAGAAGTAGTGGGTGAATCATTTGACAGATCATCTCTAATGAATAACTCAAACGGCTGTTTTAAGCAAATGTAAGAATATTATGATTGAGCTCACATTCATGAACATCATATCTTGTATCGTATTGTTACTACTCGCAAGACGGCAGCGACAGAATGACCAATCATAACTCACCCTAGTACATGTGCCACCGTTGCAATTTCCTCCTAGGCAGTTGCCATTGTTTCCGCACGATTCGTTATCATAGAGTTGTCCATTGACCTGCAATGCAGAGTAATGAATAGGAAAGAGTGTGGTGAGATTGGGAGAACAACCACGACACAAAACAAGAGAAGAAAGGCCCAATGGTACATAATATTATTATGGTCTAATCCAAGTCAGAAATCATGTGTCACTTACAAGCAACAGATGCACAAGCAATCCAAAGCTTAAGCGCTTCATTTTCTTTGCGACACTCCTGACAGAGATGCTTCGTAGTAAGAATGTAGCGACTACCTCTAGTATTGAATCTGGCTGTACTTAGATTAAAAAGGTCTCTTCCTATCTTTTATCTTATGCGTTGTGTGTGTTGTTCTTGAGACAAATTTGTACAAATTTTGCTTTCACGCTTATCCGTTTGTCACAAAAGAATGAATTTGCGGGCACTGGTGAATATTGACATCATTAAATAGCCTTAGAGTAAACGGTAATGACTAATGATGACGGACCGATGTGCTAGCTATTTAAGTAATGCATTAATAGGTTAAGATTTATAATAATAGGGCAAAGTTCCTGTATTTCCTGATTTGAATTTCCCCAACACCAACGAGCAAATCACGCGGAGTGCTTTCACTTAATAAGTGAAATACAACCAAATTTAGACTTTTCTCCATAAGAGCATCTCCATCTACTAACCTCCAGATCCTATTTATTCGCCCGAAGGTTATCTACTTCACTATTCATGATGGAGGATAATGAGATCCCCCGAGAAGAGACGACTGTGTCTGATTCACAAACAAAGACGCAAGAAGATCACAAGATATCGGGTTATGTTATCCAGCCTGTCGCTTCCTTTCGCATCCCACAAGAAAAGTCATCATTCGGCAATGTATCTATGCAGGATTCCCTATCTCGAATTTACGAGTCGTATTCATTTCAGTTTCCGAATCCACAAGTGCTGAGGGAAAGAGAAAATCATGCCCGAGCTCAAGCTAAAAATAATCCCAATGCTTTTCAGGGCCGCAAAAGAGCAGGGATCTTTGCTCATTTCTTTGGCCCGGATGCGAATCACGATATTTCAGATAAATTGAAGTCAGAGATTGAGTCTGAAGATGAAGGACCTTCTGCGGATGAATCTAGCGAGAAAGATAATGTTGACATTAATGCTATGAATGAATGTGAACAAGATGAAGATGATGATATTCCTCTTTTGGGAACGGATAGATTTGACAAAAATGTGATACCACCAGAAGCATATCATTGTGCACGCTTCTATCTCTCATCAGTCAAATCAAATGCAGTGACAGCGTCTCGGCATCGTACTTGTAGGACGTTCAAAGTTTGCCAGAGTGATTTGAAGGGACAGAAGTCTATGTGGGCAATTATTGACTTTGGTCTACTTGTTGAGATTCCCTTGGATGTCCAAAGTGGAGATATTAGCATTGATGAGAATGCTGTGGTTCGAACAAACGATTATGATGCTCTTCTAGAAGCGCAACAATCATATGCACGATCCCCAACTCCGTTGGTGCCAAGTATGGATTTGGTGAGATGCACGCAGGTATCTACAAACTGTATTGCTATCAGCTGGGGGATGGAAGATGGTATCGTTGTCATGTATCGTAAAGTACAAATGAAAGATGGAAGAGTAGAATGGCATAGTATAGCGATGGTCACTCCATTGGAAAAGACTGTCATGGCCGCTGGAAAGAGTTCCACCATGGCAAGGATTGTCGGAGAAGCAGCAGTTAATCCACGATCCACGTATGAATCTGGATTATTACGTACCACGGAAGTGGTGGCATTGCACCTTGGTAGTTCTCAAACAGGGCATAAGAATTTTCTCGCTATATCTAGATTGGGTGGCTATCTTGAGTTCATCGTACTCCCTAACGAAGTTTCCCAAGGACCTATTATTGCTCCTATGAAGCGGAGGGTGCGTGGACAAGGACATTACGCTGCCGGTTTGCCTAACATATCCGGTGATCGAGATCTCAGACATGGTTGGTTACCAACAACTGAAGCGCATGTAGATATCACCGCAATGACAGCGCTTCGGACACATGTTAGCGAGGATACAGTTTGGGATGAAACCTTACGTCCTGACGCTCCTCCGGCTGAATACATAATTTGCACTTGTGGAATTTCAAGAAAAATTGTTAGAGACGATGAGGATTCAAATAAAGCGTCCAAGAATATCGATGGTGTAGAAACTCTGGCACTGTGGCGCTTCACGATTTTACAAGAATCCAATAATGAGAATGATGTCTCTGTCCATATAGGACTCTTGGATAAATTGCAACTGCGAAATAGAGGGCCAACTGTTAGTGCTTTCGTGTCAAAATCCACAGCATCTAACTGGTCGGCTGGATACAAACCAAGCTCATCTACATCGTCGTCAACAGTCACTGCTGAGTCTCCAATTTGTTCTATTCGAATTGTTTCTTCGTCGTCTACAAATACATACCTCATTGCGACACTTAACTTCAACGGAGGCGCAGATATTATAGACTGCAGTGATATCATTCGTAATGCAACCCACGAAGTTGGATTTGCCAAGAATGAAATGAGCGTTATTCAGCATAGTGACGAAATTAGGAAGACCAATGCAAGGCTGTGCCATGATTCTGCATCAATGGTTGAGCTCTGCTGGTGGCAGTCAGAAAATAATCTACATTTGGTAGGAGTATCTTCGAAAGGCAACATGATTGTTAGGAAAGTTGTTACTTCTAATGATTCCAATACAGCGGCTCTGAGGCTTCCAGTTGTTGGACTTGCCCAAGTTCCAACGTCTAAAGCATCTTTTATCACAAACAGCAACACCGATGTTATTAACCTACTTGGACACACCAGGAAAACGAATGGGGAATATACCTCAAGTCTTTGGAGTATCGGAAATCTATCCCCTGATCACTATCTTAAGTCGCTCATTTCACAAGGGCGTTTCCAGGAAGCCTCAAAGACTATGAATCTCCACAACCTCACTATCAAAGATAGATCTATCATGGACGAAGGTTTCGTTCGCCTCTGGGAGACAAACAGGAATATTGAGGCCCTGAAGCAGGTGTCAAATACCCAATTCGTAATTCAGGAAGCATTGCGCTTCGAGAGCTTGATTGAAAACCAACCCAGTATTGACTTACTGGGTCTACATGCAATACTATCAGAAGCTCTCCAAAGGATCGTTTCAACTGACAACAGTGGAATCACGAGTGACGCCCAATCCAAAATCCAAGTTTACTTTTCTCGGCTTGGCACATTCATCCTTGTTGGACGACTCATTGGTGCCAAAAATATTTCACCGAGTAAATTTTCTCGACGATTTCTGAAAATAGATATGACTGAACTTGCAATATCATTCGCAACTCATGGAGATATGCGGGGCATGTTACTCGTCATTGTGCGGCATTGGAACGAACTGGGGTCGCCTCGCAGTCTCAACAATATAATCCATCACCTTCCTCTTTCAACTCCAATCACCGAATACGAATTCCTTCTTCCAAGTAACCAATATTTTGACTCTAAGGACAAATGGGAGAAAGTTGTCGAGCATGTTGAAAATTACATGGAATTAGATCTATTCGTAGCCGAAAATCACAAAACTCTATTCTACGATTCTTTATCCCAATACGAAATCTCTGTGAATGAAGACGTTAGTGCTATGGATTGGTATCTAAATAGAGCTAATGAAATGATATCAGGTTTCGGATTCCTTGATAATGCTGTGTTGCTGATAAATAAAGCTCTTGAAAGATGCGAAGACGGAGTTTCAGCAGACGACGACACGAAAATCCTTGATATCCTGTCCTTGAGAGCTAGTGTGTATCATATTCACTGTATTGTAGAATTGGGCGTGCATTTGGACACCGATCTTGTTGATCACATGCAGTCCATGTCTATTGAAGACTTTGAAGGGCTTGGAGTAATAGGAGCGATAAGATTGATCCTCAGTGGCTGTAGAGACAGTAATGAAACAATCTTTAGGTACAAAGAATTATTGTGTCCCATGCTTTGTGATGACGGCGAGGGGACTGACTTTATTATTCGGTGCTGGCCTGAGTTGATATCCGATGAGCCATCGTACAATGTAGATCGTAGAAAAGAGCTGGAGCTTGGTACAGTCTTGTTCTGCTTGGAGAACCTTCAGAAGGCTGTAGAGCAAGACCAAAGAGAATGCAATCAAGAACAACCAAGATCTCTTATCGCTCTTTCCTTGTGCGAAGCAGTGGCAAAGTCAAGTTCAAGTGATGTTCCTATCCAGGATAGAATCATTGACGATGTGCTGTTCCTCATGCAGTTCGTACTTGACACAGCAAACATTATCGGAGATATTCTGACCTATTACCACACAGAAAAGTTATGGAACCTCTATGAATGCCTGCCCACTTGCCCAGATCAACTCGAGATAGATGACGAAGGCTGGCAAATTCTGTCACAAAGTCTAGATTGTTTTTACCGCAGTTTGACTGGACTTAATCTCTCGCTGAAATGGCAGAGGGTGAGTTTTGGATTCGTTTCTCTGGAATCATTTCAGCATGCCCATGAAGAGCAGATGAACAATAATAACATTGAATTGTGTTCGTCAGGTCTTGCAGTATTTGGAACCAAACTGATCCATGCAATGATTCAAGGGTTTTCTACCGCAAGCGCATCATGCAGGGAATGTCATCAAGATACTCTATTTTATCGGTTTGTATCTGATGTCACTGACATAACCGAGCATTGCTGTTATAATCTCGTGTCCAAGTCGGCAGTTTTCAATGACTATTTGATCGATTCTCTCTTAGATGTGCATTCCTTCAAAATGCTGAGGAAGTTTCTATTATGTGATCTGATTACTAAAGAAGCTCTAAAAGCAGCGGCCTTCAATTTTACGACAAAGTTGGCTACTAGATACCAGGAATGCGAGTACTCCCAAATCATTCAGATTGTATCTGACTTCCAGGCATGTTTTAGCGTTGCGTCTCCTGATTGCTGTTCAGGTGTTGAAACCCTAGACATTTTTGTTACTGCATCAAATTTTATGAAGGAGAGTCTTGGATTTTCAAGCACTTCTATTTCATCTTATTATTCTTTTATAAGTGCATCGCCGATGTCAATGGTAGATCTTGCTCTGGAATTGAATCCACGATGTGTGTTCTTAGAGTGCCCTGGCTGGGAGAATCCAAATTTTGTTTCCGACGCTATTAATAACATGTCTGAACAATCTTCACAACTCAATGACAGCGAAAGTCTTGGATTTCCTCCAATACCAGGGAATCATATTCTACATCTTGCTAATTTGGTTGGACTTGGTGATCCGAGGAACCAATTTCTCGTCAAGAATCGAATTGTCTTGAATGCGTTACGTCAAAAACAACACGGCGTTGCGTTGATCCTGTGCATTACCATGCTTTATGATGTAATCGCTGGCGAAAAATGTGGTCATCGAATCGATTATGTCGCTCAAGAAATATTGATGAAATCAATTGCGGCTGTGATCTCGCATCGATCTTTGGTAAATGATACTGTACGCGTACATATCTGCAAATTATGTCTGAGTTGGTTCAAATCTGGCGAATGTGGTGATGACTCAGTTGCATCATTCAATTGTATCATGGATACCTACTCCTCGCTGGAAAGAAGATCTATTGACATGCACTTTCATGTCGGCAGCGAAATTTGTTGTGCCCTTTCTATGATTCGTTCTATAGATAAGACATTCAATGTGCCAAACCAATTCAAAGATTCAAGTGCCGTTGAAAATTCCACTGCAAACCATATACTTTCATGGTGTTCACAGACTCTCTTCGATGCTTCCATCTGTAAGAATTATCATGTTGTCCAGGTCCTTGAGCTTGCTATCAGCAGTTTGACCGAAGGTGAAGTTTCAAGAGAAATCTTATCTTCACTGTCAACATGCCTCAACAACATTGAAACCAGATCTCTTGCTGATTTCCCACATGGATTGATAAATGTTGATGAAGCTATCGTGAACAAACTAATGTATCGTGGTTATACCAGGAATGGTGCTCGTAGAGCTGCAATGGCAACTGAAAATGAGAGCGCAAGTACTGCTTTGCTTTGGGCAGTAACACATGCAAGCGACGAAAAGTTTGACGATCCTATTGTACTTGTACGCGGTGAAAATATGATGAACAACGCTGTGATCTATGAGAGTGCGATTAATGCAGCAACATCACTGCTTTCAAGGTCGATACACTGCTTGGGACAAAAGAATAGTCAGGAGCCTGCTAGGTGTTCTACAATTCCAAAGCCAATTGAGATTGATAATCCTATCGATCAGCAATCGTTGGAGGT
>Ga0306864_1001170_pt1 | contig 10979 bp, 8 predicted proteins | sample AntRauTorckE5430_FD_190448 | JGI IMG/M metagenome (GOLD analysis project Ga0306864, IMG submission 190448) | Saline lake microbial communities from Rauer Islands, Antarctica - Metagenome Torckler E5 #430 (v2) (version 2) | ecosystem: Environmental > Aquatic > Non-marine Saline and Alkaline >...
AGGCACTTCGGCAGATTCCCCTGTAGGTCGACCTACATTAATTTTTGGGGTAGTAAATTTGAAGCATTTTAAAATGAAAGTGAAAAGGAAACTGGAAAAGCGAAACACAAGATTTGGAATTTGGACAACAAACTGAACATCAAACAACATTTCAAAACAATAGAAAATGACGATATTGCGACCGGTGACCACCAAGTCTCCATCTAGTGTAGAAGTTCTTGAAGACAGCGGTTTACCTTTTGGATTCGTTCTGACACCATTTGCCCACCGATCTGCAATTTCCAAGGGAAACGACGACAAATTCAATCAAAAACGAAATTCACGTAGTTGCGGTGCATTCCCAACCAAGGCATCTCTCATTGCGAAATGCACGCACTGCGGGTCTCCACTGAACCCTACATGCAATATTCTTGATCATTGGAGAATCTTATGCACAATCTGCGGAAAATGCTATGACGGGGGATACCAACCCAGAGAGAAAGATGAAAACAACACACTACCCTGCGAAGAAGCGGAATACAGGAAAAGATATAGCAGCCAGGGTCATCGGGAGGAATGTCATGAGCCAATTGTTGAATATTCGCTTCCACTTTTCTCCATGCCCAATCCTTCGAGTCGTCGCAAGGAGGATATATATACCCTGGGCAGTAGTCACTGCCCGCCGCTACTGGCGATCTTTATTGACGGTACCTCGTCTGATACAGAGTACTACAAGAAAATTGCTTCCACTTTGCAAACTTTGATTGACGGTGATGATTCTGACCAATTCAAAGGGTCTAGAATGGGAATATTTATCATGACAGCAAATGGTGGATTGAGCGCATTTGACTTTACAAACCCTGGAGGACACATCAAGCATCTTTGGATCAATCCTTGCCCACTGGAAGTTAATCATGAATATCACAATGATCAAAATCAAAAATGGGAATCACAAGGGGAATACGATGTTGCCTCTCTGGCAGATGTCATGACAGCTGAGCAAATATTCGCCCCGTTGGACGGAAATGGAAGGTCGTATATTGAGAATGCATTGCGTGAATTGGCAGATTCTACCATTTCTATTCAACAAGCATGCCAGCGGCAAGATACAAGTGCAGATAGTGGTGTGTTTCTCGGGAGTGCAATCCAATATTTCCTGGAATTTATAGAAGATACTGCATATCATCCTGGGGAGATGCAAGACATGAATGAGAATGATGATTCTCCAGAGGCTATCAAACCCCATGATAAATTCATGTATGCAGGAGGTAAGATAATGTGCTTCCTGTCAAAGGCCCCGGATGAAATAGGTAACAAGGAAGTCGTCGGCAAGGATGGAAGAATAGGCAGAGGAGGATCAGGTGGCGCTTGCGCAGAAGTTGGAAGACGATTCGGGGCAAGTTTGAGTGATGCTAATGAACAATTTCATGACCACGACGAGGACCCAAATGATGTGGAAGCTGCAGGAATACAATTGCCTCGAAAGAATGAGACAAATATACCGTCGGAGAATAGAAGGCAAAACTTTGAATTACCTCCCACAAAATATCTCAAAGTTGACGAATATTATCAAGATCTTGGTATCACCTGCGCAATTAGTGCTTTCGGAGTTGAAATATTTGCCCTATGCAGAAATGACGACAGTAAAGTCGACAAAGGGGAAATTTATTTTGGAATACCATTACTACGGCTACTATCGGATCGAAGTGGAGGTTGCGGTCCACTTCTTGTCACATTTGATGCGCACATTGACTCGGACCCTAACGATATCCTTTTGAATGAAGTCATTTCTCGATGCCCCTGGAAGAGGTAAGTTTGTCCATCTAAACGAGAACAAAGGTGGTGGGAATTCTTGCTTCAAACTAAAAAATGTTTTGCAATTTATCGCCACAGAAATATCGCATTTGGTACAATGCTGCGACTAAGATCAAGCCAATCACTTCAGGTAGATAGTGTTCAAGGAGCCAGGTCAAGGCGAAAGATAAGACGCAGTTCAGACAACTTATGCGACTTTTATACCAGCAATGGAATATCAGGGTCAATAACTTCCTCGCCAGACGATGATGAACTCTACTTGATTGGCGCAGTCGACAATTCGCATACAATATCTTTTAATCTACAAATTTGCTCAAGAGATGGGAAGATCGATGACTTTGTCTCCTTAGATAGCGTCAGAGAGTTCAAACTCAAACCAGTAGTTCAATCGTGCTTTGCCTACACAAGCGTCGTGAAGAATGGTGGAGAATGGTTAACAATACGAAGACTTCGAGTTGCCACTTATGAGCTCACACCTACAGACGATGTAGAAATGCTCACATCGTCTCTTGATTTGGAAGCATTGTCAGTGGTAAGTCATCCAAAACATTGTGAATCTGTTCAACATTACCAGCAGCATCTCAACTTCACTCTAATCATAACATCGCGACTTCACTCTAATCATAACATCACCCAAAGTCCCTCTTCCACAAATTTTATGCGCACGGTCTTCGAAATGGTCTTGATTCAATCGAAGACTTTGCAACCGAATGGATGCTTTCTACATTATTGCGTTGCTACGAGTCAGCTGAAAAGCTGCAAAAAAGAATTAAACGTTACGGAGATGGTGTTTCTCACGAAAACTTTTACCCTGAAGATCGCCTTATCAATCCTAATGGCCCGAAGAAGGTTAAAAGGGATGCATTGCTTGGTCAGGGGCACGAGGTATTTCGAGATTTACCACTCTTAATTTTTTCTCTGATCCAGTGCGATGCGCTAAGACCAAATGATGGAGACTTCAATCCATCTTTGGACTCTCACGCAGCAGCTGCAGCAAACATGAGCAATATGACGCCTGATGTAATTGTGAGATGTGTCGCTCCCAGAATCGAATTTTGGCTGAGTGGGGTAGGAACCAGCGAGGCCTTGGACGAAAGTGTCAACATGAACATTAGTGATATCCGCTGCACCATAGTTGATCAAATTGGAACATTGGACGGCGACAAAGACCACGAAATACTACCCCTGCTATTTATAGACGCTCCGTACAATACTTTTATTTACGATTGCAGAGATATTTGCAACCTTAGGCCAGCAACAAAAGATGATTTACCAGGCTCATTACTTAAAACAAGAAATGAAGCTGTCGAATCCTATCGCGTCCCCCCCACAACTTTCATCTCTGTATGGAATGATGATCATCACACTACTGCGCAGAGAGCTTTTAGCTGCTTAAATGATGTGTTGGTAGAGGATTCATTCACATCTGTGAAGAACGAGTCGTTTGAGGTATGGTGCACCAGGTTGGCTGAGATTTTGCTCTTTCAAATCGTGCATCGCACAACTTGAGTGGTCGTACATAGCTGGAAATTTGATTTATCAAATCGTGATTGACATTACCGGTAAACTTTCGGTAACTGCTCTTTCAAATCAAGAAGAGTTGAAGCAGGACTGAAACGTCGTTCCTTTAAAAAAATGATATACAAACGCCTTCAATGTATTTTAGCGAGCGAAACGATCTAAAAATGATTTTTGGTCAGTTTTGGAAAGTAATAAATTAGCTCACAGTGTTCTCTATTCCTAGCACGATCGAAGAATAAATTCATCCAAGACGGGATTCATCTAAATATTTCCTGGGCTGTTAAGGACATCCCTCCAACGCCCAAGCCAACGCCGCCCGCGTTCCTGCTTCTTCGTACTACTCCATTCATTATTGTTCATTGAAATTTTAAGGACAAAATATCTGCAAATATCTTATCATAAAAAATCAAAAACATTTTATTTCTCAACTGTCCAAGAAGCATCAATGATGATCCAACGTATGAACTCAAGCGCTGCACCCCCTCATGCTGGAAGCTTATGCTCAAGAGACTCTTCATCACATCTTGTTGAAGAGGAAATACAAAATAGTCATCGTCAGCAGCAGCAAGATAATACTAGCACTAGAGAGGATGATGATAGTAGCACATTGTCTATTTCAGCGAAGAAGACGTTGAACCAGTCTCAAGATATCTTTCGATCGAATCCTTATACTAGCCTAGCCACTGACTTGTGCACCCATGAAGCATCACATATGCCCAGAGCCTGTGTCGTTTCCTTTGCATCTGATTCTGACGACTACGATACAAGCGACGATGATTCAACAAGCCCTCTAGATTATCATCGAGACTGGTCTTTCGAAATACAAAGCACACTAAAAATTGTCCTCCGTTCGAACAGACTGTTTGACGAAAGAAACGGCGGTGATGAATTGGATGATGCAATGGAATGCGATTCTATTGCTTCTATCGACGTCGGGTCAGATTATGGAGACGAAATAAATTCACCCATGTCAGAATGGAGTCAAAACGATGACATCATTTGGTGACAGTTGTTAGAACCCAACTCTTTCATGATATCAAGATGAGTTCCACAATTTCTATATCATAAAGCTCGGTGGCCAATAGGAAGTATCTTGAATAATGGTTTAGCCATTCGATCATTCTTGACCTAAACATAATCTATCAAATATACAAAAGTAAAAAGTACTTCCTGAATCCAATTTATACCAAATGGTAGCGATAACTCTTGAGTTATATGTTTACATTGCTTTACATTGGTAGATATGATGATGAAGATTGTTGAGAGAGGGCATCAACGTTTGAATACGAATAGGTTGGAACGAGAACACTAATAATATCTAATAATTTTGAATCGTCTATGGAACGAGAACAGTAATGACTACTAACTAATAATCTTGAATTGTCTATTCGGAGTTGCATCTTTGAAAGGAGTTTAATCAGCATTCTCCATTTTCTAACTTAGCACAAACATTGGCATATAAATAGACACAGCACACATCACCTGTGTGCGAAATTGGAACACAAGACTAGAAACGATTGCCATCGTTGAACTAATCTATAATTTTTTATTCTATTAATATTTACAACAATTCCATTCCAAACTATTTCTGATGTGGACTGGCCGACTCAAAGCTTCTACCTTGCACAAGCAGCAATCTCTCTAATGATTGCTCACTCGTGCACAAGTCTTGTATATATTTCATTTTGATTTCCTTCATTCCTCTCAACCGCCAAGTGTCAAATGTGTGAGTAAAACTGGCATTGAAAAGTATCATAATTGCCCCTTTATATTTGTCTGTCACGGAAGGTACGGATTTTAGCTAAAACTATCCAACGATTTCACACATCAGACCAGTCTCAATGTCTGGTGCTGAATGACTGGCTGGTAGCTGACTGGCTGGTGGGTGACTGACTGGCTGGATCTTGCTTGCTACTTGCTACTTGCTCGCTTGAACATGAACTCACTAAATTGTCATCCGGTTTCATTCTCACTCTTGTCACCTGCCGTCTGCCGTTCCAAAGAGCAGAAAAAGTCAATTCACGACACGATGAAGACAGTTCTGATATTGATTTTTTCATGTGTTTGCGTTGATGCGTTGGGTCACATTGAATTGCCCAGAATAAGACCAAGTGCTCTTTCGCAAGAGAACCTTGCTGACGACTCACTACTCGACCTCATACCTCAGCAATCTATTACCAGGAAAAGGTACTTTGAGGAATTCCTAGTTGCCACAGCTTTTGATCTCGTGGCTGATAGCGACGTTTTACAACCACATTGGGAACAGGAAATACGAAAAATTAAGTTTGAAAATGATGAGGTTGTGCGTGTGCTGGATGCCAATACTGTGAAGCTTAAGAAAACTGGACTTGTTTCGTTTGCTGGTGTCCACACTTCATCTGGATACAAAGATGACTTTCGATTTCCTGATTGCATGACAAAACCACCATCTTCCAAGGCGAAACAGTTTCTTCCAACGGGAACAATGGTGAAGATAAAACTTGTCGAAATTGAGAATATCTCAAAGCCACGAGCTCTAATTGTCTTAAAGAGCAATGACAAGCTCATCAATGCTGAACTCGTACGTGAGGGATTTGCTCGTCCAACAATTAGCCGAGTTCGTGATGCAACTGAACGATTGCTGCCTGGCTTTGGAAGTGATTTGATGGTGCTACAGAAAGAAGCCGAATCTGATGGTAGAGGAATGTTCAAGAAATGCGAAAAAATAGAAACAGCGGCTGATGATCAATTTGAGCCGATGGAGCTTACAGTTGAAACACAGTACGGGGATGACGGAGGCAAGCAAATAGTACGGCGAAGAGAGAAAGTTGCGAGCAAGGACCCACCTCCGAATCCTACGCCTCAATCGAGAGCTAAAAAATTACCAATTTGCGCCGACTTCATGACATATGAAGATGCTCTTCGCTGGTACGAGCGATATTTCCCTTTCTACGGAGATGTGGCCAATCTTGATAGGAATCACGACGGCGTTCCATGTTCGGGGCTGGGACACACAACGAATCAAGATAAGTATAGAATGAAGAAACCCAATGCTAATAAATAAATAAATAATACATACATACGGAATGAATGCTCTTTGTGCAAAGATCTTTTTAGCTACTGCTCTGACGGCAGGACGAATCACAAAGATCCATCGATCGATTGGGGCAGCATGCTCGCATTGATTGGATCCAACCCATGCAGTCTTGCACCAAAAGCCATTTGTTCCGGTAATTCGTCTACTGAATTGCCTTGCAAGACGAAGCCCAAATCAAGCGTCAACGATTTCGTGTAGCGTTGTGCAACAGCCAATATAGCACGCGCTGCAGATGATGCAACAATGTCCAAATCTATTTCAAGATACTCGGCCTTTCCCTCAGATGCAGCCTCATAAAAGTATTGTGTGGGCATTTTGTTGCATACAATCGCTGGCTTTCCATCACATGCCTTCTTGACAATCCAAGGTCCCGAAACAACCTTAGGTACAATTTTCAGTATTTCGTCTTTTCCTTTATTATCCGCCATGAGATATCTAGAAGCACAAACCTCTGCCTGTGACATGCCATCCATGGAAGGGAGGGGAAGTGATTTATCATAACAATAATTCAAAAATGGCAAAAATCTTGATGGTATTTCCGAGTACGTAACGCAGTTTCCCCATGGAAGTCTATAATTAATCAAAATTGTTGGTTTCTCACGCAGTTTCGAACCCATGATCGCCTTGTATCTTTGCACGACAACGAGAGAGTGGACCGTTAGCAAACCAAATAATAAAAATTTAAAAAACACATACTATCATTTACACCAAAATATAACACGGCCAACAAATCCATGGACGTACCTTGCAATATGATCAGGGCAACAATCTGATAAAAATATATCTACCCCCCGAGCAGGAAAGAGAAACGGTCCAGAAGCAACCTTGATTTTGTCTTTGAAATAATTTGCACCTCTGACTCTAAATTCGCTAGCTATCGGCTCGGACCAGCAATTTACAATAGACCCAATCTCAGCATGATCAGGAAATTTCTGAAGAGGACTTTTGCCCTTGGAGTCTTCGAAATTGTCGGACGCACTGGAAACAACGGAATTGAAAATGGATTGATTTCTAAAGCTTGTGCGAATCATTCTTTCGCAAGGTTTCGTAACTCCCATACTTGTTCGAAGCAATGTTTCAGAATCAACACGTTGTCTATTCTGAAAGGTTTCTCGACAATTTGTTTCGTATGTATTCTCAGTCGGCAGAGGCATACTCCTCATGCCAATGACAATAAATGTGAAGGCTACAACTGCCGCCACATCAAGTTGCACAGTGATGGAGACATCTGGGAGCCACAGCAGAAACATTGCGAGCATAAACAAAATCCCAAACACTGCAAAAGGGGAATCCCATTTATTTTCTTCTCGTTTGACGGAACCTTGTTCATCAAGAAATCTCAATGATTTGCTTTTCATCAATTCTGTTTTAATATTGTTTCTAGAAGTGACCGGCGCCCTCTTCTTCATAGATTTTGGTTGCACGTGCGGTGTTGTATTATCAGTACTTTTTGTTACTGCGGAAGCTTTCTGCGTCCCCTTTCCTTTAACCTTCGGCTTGGCATGGGATTGAATGGCTTTCGGTGGGGGCGGAGAAGAGCCTGAAGTGGAATTCGAATCTTTACCGACTCTGGAAATGGGTAATGCAGGATTGACAGAAATAGTCTTCGTTTCGATGGAATTCACAGATGCATCTGCCGCAATCCTTCGATGTGCTTGTTCCTCTTCCTCGTACACGTGATCAGTGAGGAAAAAGTCATTGACAATTTGTTTGAATTCTCGCATAGCGGCACATTCTCCTAAATGCGAAGATGGGTAATTCTCAGTCAGGACTCGTAGCGCTTTATCAAGGGTCTTTCGACGATCTGCAGCTAATTCTTGAACGCTTGAAAAGGTCATCTACCAATTGAAACATGAGTTAAAGTCCACAGGGCCGTGTGAGGAAGATGCTTCAAGAGAAATACAAGAGCAAGTACGAGTACGAGCACAAATCCGAGTGCAAATGACGAATGAGATAAATGTCTTCCTTACCTTTCCAACGAAATGGCTGACGGGCTCGGATTCAATGACATGCGAAAAAGCTTCGGAAAAGGCAATTATATTTTGTGTTGACTCCGGGACACCAGTCCAGCCTCCAGTCTTTTTCATTTTTTCCGTTGCGTCTCTCGATGCTTTTTTAAATGCATTCACTAGGTTGCGAAAGTTATGGAAAGATTTTTCGATCCTGCATTATTATTATTATATATGCGATGAGATGAGAAGATGATTGAATCAGTGAGTAAAAAAGAGCTACAGAATAGTTTGCCATGATTGACACTGACGACCAGTAATTTATTGAACTCACTTGAAGGTCTTGAAGCGACAGCGTGCATCACATTCCTGCGTAGCTCTAACTTGGATAATGTAGTGCGTATCAACTGCTCCAAAAGCCGAGAAGGAGCGGTGGTAATCAATGTCTACGACCTGGCATTGAACACCTTCGTTTTCAAGTGCTCTGATGAACGCCGTGTTACTTGATGACATTTTCTTCTGTTCACTCGGATAAGAATAAGGATACGAATGCCTGCTGCGTGATGATTTTATTATGAAGTTAGTTCGTTACACGGTGGTGGTGGTCTTATTTTTGAGATGCTACATTATATTATCATTAATTTTTGTTTGTTGCTTTGGATCTTGAACAATTTTCCGGTTTGTTCTCTTCGTGCACCCCGGAACGTCGCGCCAATTGGATTGCTTCAGGACTCTCAACCTACCATACATAGTATGGTTAGGGTTAGGGTTTTCGACATTTCCATGCTTACTCATAGAACAGGCGACAGACAAGCGACAGGAGACAGGCTCATGACTAAGTAATTTGGTATCTACCATCTTCTACCATACACATTTTAAAAACTACACTCACCATCCACAAAACACAAAACATAGGAAACAGGAGCCAACATACCACCGTCCACTGGTACTACTGCGGAATAGAGCACGGCATTTAGACAGATTAGTTATAATTTATACCACATGGTTTCAATATCAAAAATTCTCATCGTATTCCCTGCCACGCTTCGGCTACAGAAAGCGAGTGCTTTCACTTTGCAGCGATCCTCTCTCCGTGCTTCATCGTTTCAGCACAAGACGACAAACCATCACTGGGGACGAACCAGCCAACGATCCTCCACTCCAAAAGTAAATGGGTGTAATGCCTTCAATTATCGTGACTATCACCATTCGTCACATCTCTTTACTGCGAGCTCCAATGGAAATGAGCTTCAGAAGGAGAACCTATACATGGAGTGGACCATCGAGGATGACCAATATCTTTCTGAACACATGAAGGACAACCTGCCAAAACTTGCTTCCCATCTCGGAAGAGGATTGCGAGGGGTAGAATCTCGAATCACGAAATTAAATGATGTAGGCCAAGCATCTATCGCGAAAGAGGAAGATCGCGAGAGTACCAAACTCACACCCGCGAAGGAGGTCATGAGGAGGATTCAATGGGATTATGGCCTAGATCCCAATGACTTCATGGTGGAATATTTTGATAGGGTCGAAGAAACAACCATGTCCACACCTTTTGGGGCGAAGAATGACTCTGTCAAGGGAAAGGAGGAAATGTTCGTATTTGCCATTCCAGAGCATAGAATTATGGTCATCAAGTATAAAGAACGAACCGTATGGGACAAAGTAAAAAAAATTGATCGAGTGTTTGGTTCGATGAATGGAAAGGGTGAAACAATTGATCAGGTTCAGGCAAACTATGATGAATGGGAACAGCGGCAAGCTGAAATAGATGAATACAATACACAACGGCAGAAGGAAATGACATTTCAGATCAAGGCTATCATGGGTGAGCATTTGTTTGCTGCGTTGAAAGTCACCTCGACAACATTACAGAACCAAACGAAAATAGGTATGATTGAGCCTCAAGCCATTGATGATTATGTTCAGGATGCACTTCAACTGTTTCGAAAGGCTAGAGCTGTATCAATGGAGGATCTTCCAAATATGCCTCAGAATGATGCAGAGGCTCTCGACCTATTCTCCAATCTTGTGGCACTCCTTCCCGACGATGAGCTGAGAGAACGCATTCTAGACCAAATCTTTAAACAGGTCACTAGCTTGGATCCCTCGAGACGATCAGGGGGTTCGCAGTCTAGCAACGATAACCAACGTCTGCCAGACATGAACGAAGACGATTTGATTGAGACTTTTGTAAGGGGATCTGGTGCTGGAGGACAAAAGATCAACAAGACTGCTAGTAAGGTCTTGTTGATTCACGGGCCTACTCAAATCAGAGTTGAATGCCAGGACACTCGCAGTCTTCAACAAAATAGAAAAATTGCCCGAAAGAGATTGAAATTGAAGCTCGATGAATATTGGAATGGATCTCAAAGTAAAAATCAGAAGAAGATTTCGATAAAGGTGAGCAAGAAACAAAAGCAGAAAACAAGAAATAAGGCCCGGCTGCGAAAGAAGAAGGAATCCGAAGACGATAGCGATGAAATTGGTGGTATTGAATAAAGTCATAAGCATTGAATAACGAAAGCTATATAAGTTATTTATCGCTAGCTAGAGTGCAGCATTTTTTATACACTCATAGTTTATGAGGTTCTCTGTTTATTTGATACGTTCAACGGAAACATCGAAGAGGATAG
>Ga0306864_1001171_pt1 | contig 10969 bp, 9 predicted proteins | sample AntRauTorckE5430_FD_190448 | JGI IMG/M metagenome (GOLD analysis project Ga0306864, IMG submission 190448) | Saline lake microbial communities from Rauer Islands, Antarctica - Metagenome Torckler E5 #430 (v2) (version 2) | ecosystem: Environmental > Aquatic > Non-marine Saline and Alkaline >...
AAATTTTGGATCAGTCGTTGGAAGACATCAGAGGAGAAATTCCCAAAGGGTCGGTGGAATCAGGTATTCAAGGCGATCTACTTCATCCGTTCATGGAAGCTGCGTCCGATCCGCATGCTGACGCTGCAAAGAAGATGGTACCGTGGACTGTCCTCGTAGCAGGAATGAAATTATTATGGACAGTCGATATTAGGGACAGCGTAATTTCAATCGTGAAAGATGTTCTCTTCGCTATTAATTTTATGACGGTAAATTTAAGAGGAACGCCCCAATTGCTCGACGCAGACGCGGAACACGAATGTTCTGTTGAAGATACGGGGGACGTGAATGACGAGACGACAGATTTCGTTGAAATGGAAGAATCTGATCATAGTGCCGTCGAGATTGTTGTTGGAGAAACAGTTGAAGAGGCCCATATAATGCCAGTTATTTCCAATATTGACAGAGATTCAAAACCAAAATCTGCTTTGGACTATTTACTACGCCATAGTCACAATGCAGAAAGTTCGATCGCTTCCCCGCTGAGGTCTCCGAGTGCTGAAAGCTATCGCGATAGCCTCCGCCATATCATAGAATCGTTTAATGGCTCCACGAATTCAGCTGTTCCTACCTTTGATCTCCATCTATCTAACCCCCAAATCCAATTTCATAGTGCAAAAACAGGAGGAAGCGTTATCATTGGGATCCGTGGTGCCTACATTGAAGGCAAAAAATTTATTCATCTGCTTGCAAAAAATGAAGATTACGAGAAGGATGATTTTCGATTAGAATCTTTGTTTCGCCGAACTGAGTTTTTGTATACATTGGATCGCATGGAACTTTTTTGTGTCAGCAATACAGTTGACATTGACGCCGGCTTACAATGGCTGAGTTTAAGCGACGATCACGCATCCCGTGACTATCAACGGCAAAGAATACCATCTCGAGATTGGGACTTCCCTCCAGAACTTGATATGTTCAGCACTAAAGAATTCACAATACCCGTATCGGGGCAGGCCATCTTGCAGCCAATCATGGACCCGTCAACTTTCAAGACAAGGCAAGAATTTCATAGACCCCCCATTGATCTCACTAAAGAAGAGCTAGAGATTGTAATCGAACAAAAGCATGTAAAACCTCTGGAAATTAAGCGCAACAATGCCCTAGACAGTTTGGAGTTTTTTGTTGATGAATTATCTTTCCATCTAAATTCCTATCAATTCAGTACAACTCTAGACGTGGTTCGTAACACACTCCTCGAACCCCACAAACCCAGGGAAGAGCGCTATTACCAAAAATCAGCAGATCAATACAGTCGTCAAAACGACACCAAATCTTTGACTGGCGAGGAACAATTCAAAGAAGAACTTATCGCACAAACAAAAAGGCGAAAAGCGGAGGCCAATACCCTTGCGAGTGAAATGCAACGACTTCTGAAAGACCCAAATAGGAATTCAAAAAAATGGAAAGAGACCGCCCGCCGTATAGCGAATGAATTGGTGGCTGAGGTAGATGACAGCAAGAAGGCGAACAACGAGCCGAGCACAAGAAGAATTGAATATAACTTATGTAAAGCAAAGTGGAAAATAGCTGCTACTGACGATGTGTCTATCAACGACGCGGAAGTGAACTTCACTGACTTTAAAGGTGTTCACGATTTCTCATCGGATGGCCAATCCTTTTCCCACATTTCGCTTGAGGATATGTATGTCATTTGCCATCATCCAAGTGCCGACGCGATGAATTTCCCTGATCCAACCATCATTGTCAAAACAATTCTGGGTGAGAAACGGTCACCCTGCCAACGTTGTGGAAACGACTTTGATAGAAACTTTAATGAAGTGAATTCATGCAGGTTCCATCCTGGAACATTCCGAGATTATAGTAGCGATAATTCTATTCGCTGGAGTTGCTGTGGTGCTGGTCGTGCTGATTCTACCGGTTGTGTTGGGCGTCCCCACACTGGCAGCGAGAAAGCCATGGATATCCGTTTTGACGCATATCCTCGCATGGTGGAAGGACTTACCCTGTATAAATTCATTGAGCTTAATGTTTATCCTGGCGCGACGCACAAAACAGTTGTGCAACTTACCCGCAGTTCAACAAAATCATTTATGAACTATTTTTTGGGAGAAACAAATGAAGTAATGCACATCGATGCCAGCACTTTACAAGAAACCCTTGATACAGAAATCAGCTCAAAAGGATCAAACGCTTCTGTTGACTACAAAGTACAATCGCAAGCTACGCCTAGCGCTGCGGTTAACAAAATCGATGGTTACACACCGGAAAGCAAAAGATACCTTTTATTTGGCGAAAGTCCGTCCAAGCGAGAAATAGATCGTTCAGTCAAATCATCTACATCTCAAATTGAAAAAAGGAAATCTGATCGACAAGAAAATAAATCATCACAAACAGCCGAACTTGTATTTTTGCAAAATTGGAACCTAGGGGCTATCAACTTGAATGTTTCCCTTGCAGGGTTTCACAGGGTCATTGATATCTACGATTTGCCTCTCGTCGTCTCTGAATTTCAACGCCGATACAAAATTGGGCCCATCCAACAGATGGTGAAGAAGTATGTTGTGCATCTTATCAAAAATTTGGGCAGATCAGGTATGGGAATACTTAAAGTAAAGCTAACTGGAAATAAACACCTCCAGCAGCCAGGAATACCTCAAATCCAAGATGGGGACTTCAACCCAATTGGAGAAGATACCAAGGACGAGGAAGAAGCCTGTGACATACTCCTCGCCGAACCCAAGCAAGTGCAGAAGAAGAAATCAAAGTTTGGCTGGAGAAAAAAGAAGAAGAAAAGATAAGCACAACATTTGTAGGTGCTTATTTAATTATCTAATGTAATGACATGTATTTTAATCATGTAATTTGATCGCATTTTCGTCCATCAAATCAGAACAGCTATCTGGATCAACAAAGTCAAAGTAATTGACAAGCCCCATCGTCGACGATTTCTGTAGAGAATGAGCAGCGTCCAAGCTCCTAGCTTGTCTAAGATATTTTGACTTATAGGTCTGGTTTGCATTGACGCTGACACTATCAAAGAAGGAAATTGCAGCATTTGAAGCCCAACAGCCAACTTCTGGCATCCAATAACCTATATGTCCTCCACTCCTTGTGTTGACAACGAAAATATTCTGATTGGATTGAGCCATTTCTTCGCCAGGTCTGACTCTGATTGGAATAAATGGATCATCCATGGCAGAAATACACAGAAAGGGAATTTTTAATCCACTTCCTAATCTCCGCAACAAGCTCGCCTCGTTGTAGTAGTTGCAAAGATCAGAATTTGTCCGTCCTTGTAAGGGCATTGTGACAGCCCTATCGAAAGCAGTCACAGACCGGTGTGTAAACCAAAACGAAAGGGCAGAAGCGGAGGGCTTGAACGGACCACAAGATTGAAAGTTATGGTGCTTTCTGAGGATGCGATAATGTTTGAGCATCCAAAGTTTCAAATAAGACGAGAGGACAAAATGATAAAAGGACCTAACAAAATTTCCATGAGGCTCATGTACTAATGGAAATCAAAGTGAATATAAAGAGGTGAACTAAAACATCATGTCCAAAAATACGTAACAGAAAGCTGCGCGACGAATCCTTACCTGTGTCATTATCACATGTGAAATCAAGGGGCGACGATACTGTACATGCCCCATCGAGATTACAATCCTCCTTCGTTCGTAAAAGGTACTGTGAGAGCTTTGTACCACCCATGCTGAACCCAATTGCTCCTAAGAACCCAGAATGCTTCTTGCGAAGATGAGATACCAAGAAACTAATGTCGTGAGACTCTGTGAGGAAAAATCCTCCCACAGATCCATCTTCAGTGATAGATACATTTGAATAATTTAAAACTACGGCACACCAGCCCCTTTTGACAATTTGAATCGCAGCCTGCTCCACATAAGCTTCTCTGCTATTACCACTTTGTCATAAATTATCCCAGTCGAGAAAGTGTGAGAACTACTGCAATCACAATTAACGTAGTCATTTCCAAACTAAGTCTATAATACTCACCCTATTCCATGCAATATGATGATGATTGGGACGTCACGAGAGACTTTTGACGAAGGATTGAAATACTCCACCTCGATGTGACATCCAGAAGGACTGAATATCTTCTCTATCTATATTGTGATAGAAATATGAATCATTAAAACATGTCGAAGGTGCTGAAAAACGAGAAGCATCATTGATCAAACAAGGCTTACCTTTCTTGTCGCAATTCCTCTATGAATTAAGAAAGGTGAAGGTCGAATTTGTGCTAGAAAGGTAGCAAAATGACAGTTGCCAAACCCCCATGGTTGAATATGGAGACCAATTGCTCTGCTAACAATTTTCCGGTTTCGATATGTTGGCATAAAATGAATTTCCATGGCATTGTCATTATTGTCGTCACCCTCAGATACAGCATCCTGTTCATGATGTCGATCCCTCCATATCCATTTCAATTGTAGGCAACAGAAAGATAGCGCAGAAACATATGCTATTAACAGGGGTGTATGCATCCTTGTAGAAGACATTGTCATTTTTTTATGATTGTCGTCTATGATGTTGGAAATAGATACAGGAAGTCTAAAGTCAGAATTGTTTTGTAAAATTTCTGAACGAAAAAGTGATGGCGATGATGTCAACGAAAAAAGGCTTATCGAGACATTATTGAACAGCAAGCAGCAAACAACGGACAAAGAATCAAAAAGTGTTACAATAGGTTACGATACTTTGGTGACGACAACCATTCAAAAAGAAGGAGAACCGTTTTATCAACGTTTTCACCCTCCTCTACCCTCTACCTTCAGCATTAATATTCACTTGTACTACTGTACCACACTTCTTGTATCGACACTCAAGAATGACCATCGTTTCCGGAGAAGATCATCGCAATGCTGAGTGGGCGCAGGATATGTCAGCCTTTGGGCAGAAAATGCTACTCAAAATGGGTTGGAAACAAGGAAATGGTCTAGGAAAAAATCAGCAAGGTACTAGCACTAACTTACGAGCAATTCGTAGGGAAGTGAATCTTGGCATCGGCGCCAAGACGGATCTGCACGGAGACGAAGGATTCAGTGTCACAAGTAGGAATTTTCATGGAGTACTTGCCAACTTGCACGCCGAGCATGGTGAATCAACTTCCAAGGATAGGAAGAAGAGGAAGAAAGCGGAAAAGAAAAAGAGTGAAAGATCAGAGAGTGGTTTAACTTTATCGTCCAAACGGGTGACTGCTGGGCATGCACGAAAAATGCGTGAAGCTAAGGATCTAACAAATAAATCGAAAGAAGAAATGGCTGCAATTTTTGGTATGAAGGTGGACCAGTATGAGAATCAATCTGTTTGGGGTAGAATGTCAACTTTGAGTGCAACTGGAGATTCATCAGACGCTGGAGAAAAGAAGGCGGAAGAAATATCAGGTGAAACAAAGGTCGAAAAGAAGCGAAAGAAAGACAAGAAGAAGCGGAAGTCAAAAGATGCAGACGAGAAACCGAAGAAGAAGAAGTCACGCAAGGAAGATGACAAACCGAAGAAAAAGAAGTCACGCAAGGAGGATTGAATTTACTCTTGTACATTAGCAAATTAGACCACTATTGTATCATGTATATACAGTTATTTTAAATTGTATCAATTGAGCTCTTTGCCAATCAAATTCTTTGCATAAATTTCTCTCCTTTCACCATTTGTAAGACCCCAATACCCTCTTCGTTCCTCTTCCTTTAGCCAACGCTCCGCGTCACTCCAACCATCTTCGTACAACTTATAGTATTCTTCTCTCTCGCCACATTGGGTTGCTAGACGCAACAGATTGCTCATTTGACCCGTTCCATCTACTGTATCTACCTCTGGAGAGATTTGATCTTGTAATTCAGAAGCAGCTAACTTTATAGTATCGTGTGGAAATACAGATATGGTGACGGTCCTATCAACTTGGTGGTCTTCCTTGTCTCGGGGATGCTCCATAGTGTCAAAGCAGGGACAACCGAACCTTTCTCTTCCGACAGCAAAATATCCATCCACAGCAATGCGAGGTAAGCCAAAAGAATCTTGGTTCTCTCCGTTCTTTCTCGCAATTCTACACGGCCAATTGGAAGAAAAGAATGGAAAGGCAGAACTGTTACAAACAGAGTCTATCACATGGTCACGATCAATAAATTGAGTATCCAAAATGGGCCGATTGTTTGGGAATAACTCCTTATATGCCAATCCCACAAACCCCTTTCTGCTATTTAGAACTTCGTGTACATCGTCATCGAGTATTAAATCCAATTCTTTCTTCAATAGTGGTAGCAAGTTTCCTCTGGCACCACCTAGCGTCCTGCTTTCATTGCTCATCCTAATCGTAGCTTCCAGAGCAACTTTTTATTAGGCAACAGAGACAAGGACATGAGAGATTGTTCGCAACTCCTAGATCGCAATTTCCTTTGACTAATTTACCTCTTACCTTCAGGTCTAACTCCAGCGCCATGGGAGGCAGCAGCTATTGCACCAGCAGAGCTCCCGGCCAATGGGTTAGAGTCGTCTAACGCATTATTATATGCTAGACCTGCCAACACACCAATATGCCAAGGGAATAGTAGGCCGCCACTAAATGTATTACAGATAGTATTCTAGACGTGAGATCTATATATATATATATATATATATATATTTGACACAAGAATATGTGATATGTGAGGCATTTCATACAGCTAAGAACAATCAAACTTACGGGGAAAGAGAATATCCAACAATCATTAATGAAGATAAGATGAATGTAATGGGATTGATAACTTTTATGAAGCTACTGGGAGCATGTGTTTGACAACAACACTCTCTACTATTACTATTACAAGAGATATCAGATATCCCGAGCGAGAGAGCCAGAGCTAGCGACTATCAAATGGTAAGTGGCAAGTGGCAAGCTGTGGCAAGGGTGCGAGGTGCGAGCGAGCGAGCGTCGTGTAAAACAAGATCAAGTTTTTCCACTTTCTTTCCTGTTCTTTCTTCTTCTCCCAACAAAGTCCGCGTCATCCAATGCGAGGAAGAAGCTAGCTACTCTAGCTAGCTACTAGCTGGACCTAAAAGGGGTTTCGTCCTGTCGCAGGTTTCGTCGTCATCAAGACTAAAACCTAAAAAAATTTCAAACTTTAAACTTCAAACTATTCCACACTACGATACACTCTACTCTAGATACTTACATCAGCTGAATACAATACGAACCGCCGGCTCCAAAATGAATCACCGCATTAGAAAGCCAGAAATCATAGATCTAACAGGGGATGTAGATGGAGACGATTGGAATATAGTTGAATCTCAAAAATGTAAAAAGAAGATCAGGCCAACACGTTCCTTGGATCCACCCTGTATGATCATTCTCTGTGGAATCCCTGGTAGCGGGAAATCTCACCTTGCATCAGCACTAACAAGCGTGAATCCAGATAAATATGTAAGAATATGCCAAGATGTCCTTGGTACAAGGCCCAAATGTGAAAAGGCTACCAGAGAAGCGCTCTCGCAAGGCAAAGTGCCAGTTATCGATCGATGCAATTTTTCACCTTTGCAAAGGGAGAGCTTTTTGCTTATCGCAACCGAATGCGATGTCCCCGTTGACTGCATCATATTCCAATATTCACAGCAAGAATGTCTCCGCCGTTGCAAAGAGAGGTCATCTCACGAAACATTGAATAGAAGCAATGCCAGGGGAGTTGTTTCAAGATTGGCACGGCAATTTGATCCACCTTCTCAAGCCTCCGATGCAAAGAGCTTTCGTAGTATCAAAAGAGTTTCAAGTTTCCATGAATCCAATGTCATTACTTCGGAGTATCTGCTTCTGTAGATATTGCATAAATCAATGAATTCATATCTCAAATGTAGAAAAAAAACACTGTACTGTAGATTGATTGAGTTACAGTAGTGTAGTGTACACAGTTTTAATATTACTTTTTACGCAAAGGCTTCCGAAGCTTTGAGCAAAGTATCACACATTGTGCTAAGCGCAGCAGCGTCTATTCTATTTGCTGAGCTCATTCGCTTGATACGTAGTATCAATTCGTGCGTATTCTCGAGAGGAATCAATTGATCATCAGCGCCATGGGTGAATATTTTGCCAGGTCTATTTCCTTTGCTTATCTCCGCTTGCTCCTTGACCCATTCACAGGTATCGGCATCAAGCATCGCAATAATACTTCTGCATTCTTTGGCTTTCTTAAGGGCCACCAATGCTGTATCTAGACGAACGCAAGCAATGGCCATTCCCCCCTCTTGAAACCTTTCAATCTCTATCAGTCTTGTAGACGTCATCAGGTGCTGCACCATATGATCTTTACCTACTTCATGCATGATAATGAGGAATTCAGTCAGAGCAGAGCTCTTTTCTACGCCCCATGCGCGTCCGAGCGTTACTAGGTCGTCAAGATCATCATAGTTCACGACATGAGCTTCAAAAAGAACTGCTTTGCGTCTCAAGGCATCTTCAATGAAAGCAGTTTGATATTCATTGGGATGAAGTGATAATGGCTGATGCCCAGTCAAGGATTCTCGTAGAAATAAGGTTTCCAAAGTTGGAAAACACATTGGCAAAGTTGAAAAATCATCAGTCAGTTGCAGGGCACATATAATTGCACCGTGGGTTTCAAGCGACGAGTCGTCGAGGTTGTCAGCTCTCTTCACATGACCGTCGAGAATGGTATCTTTTTGAAGTGGAGGCCATGCATCAAGATTTTCATGTTCAGGATGGTTTTCATATGGCACACTAGCAGCGTCCACTGTCGAACGAAGCAAACCTATCATCACAATTGCCAATCGATTCAAAGTATGGAACCAGGTTGGATCATCACATAAAGGACTGATGATTTCCTCGCATATTTCATCCACTTCATGGAAGCCAAACAATGCCCCTCTATAAATAGGACGTAGGTGGTTGTTCCAAATTTCTTGTGCAATAGCTGACAAGAGTTGGACATCATCGACTGTCCGTAGTGCTGATATTGCATGTTCAAGACTAGCAAGGTCATATGGCTTTGGGAATAAAGTGAGGTAAGGCATTATTAGATTGTATTCCAAAACATTCTTCACAGATTTCAGACCAACTTTGACTTACATCTCTGCCCCATTTCTGGGCTAAAATGAGAGCTCTATGTGACGCAAGCTTCACAGGATCAAAAAAGTGCAAAAGAAAGATAAGTAGAGGTGCGGGGCCTTCTTCTAAATGTAGACGACTATCATCTGGGTTGTTCCGTTCTCTGCATGCAGCTTGAAGCATTTTCCAGTTCGTGGCGTCATCGCCATCTGCCAAAGACGGTATGCATGCGACAGGACTCTCGAAGCAAGCAAGTTCAAGTGCAATAAGTTTGTCACTATCATTTGTTATTGCTAGTTCATCATGCGCGATAAACTGATGAATCGAAAAAATGTCTCCTGCGTCAATGTGTGATACTGTTACAGGAAGTGCTCCGGTTTGAATACCATGCAGACGTAGCGAAATAAGAAGGCACACCCGAAGGTTTCGCAATAGCTCCTCCCACGGTTTTACTATCAGCGAAACACAGTTGTTAGAAATACAAAAAGAATAGGGAAAGCTAGTGCTTCAATTCTTTGACATACTTACCACAATCTTCGCAAGTTATGAGGCCATATGTTTTGTCTTCTATGTTTTTAGTTGCCGTCGAGATAGCTCCATGACAAGCTACAGCGAGAAGAAATGCTCGAGGAAGATCAGTCGAATCAGAACAATATTTGTGCAAGACTTGAAGTAGAAGGACATTTCCTGCATTCTTTGCTTTGGAGTAATCATTGCTTTCCATGTATTCAAGAACCATATCATGAAGCCAGCGCACAATAGGGCACAAGATTCCATCACACTGTTTTTCGATTTTTCCTCGTGGGAGTGACATGAACCATTCTCCGTAGTATTGCAACAATGTGTCGAAATCTCCAATTAATCCCAAGTTTTCAAACGCCTGGTGTGTTGATTTGGCGCTGAAGGTATCTTTCGTGAGAGGTCCAAACATATGCAGAAGAATCTGCTTCCTATCTCTCGTGCTGTCGCAGAGGGGTATTCTCAAGTTACCTGCTTCATTCCGTTTGAAAGATGATCCATCTTGAAGACAACCTTTAGCAAATGTTGCAAATGTCAACTTTGGCTCGACCTGAGATGGAAGGTCTGCGTCAATACTACGTCCAGTGACCTTTTCGAAGGTTTGCCTCCAAGCCATAGCCTCTTCCATCCATGAGCTTACACTGGGACTATCCATTGCTTCTAACGAATTGTTCATATGATCTGAGTGCTCAAATTCATGAATTTCATCGAAAGCTAGAATTATCTACGTTACGGATAGATATGAGTAAAACTCAATTATAGCTGATTCTATTTGTAGGAGGCACAATTACACTTACCTGGGTGTGAAGATCAATTTTCGTACTGAGTTCTTCTATATACATATTCTTGGACGTTGCAACAGCTTGATCTTCCATAACGATATCAACTTGGTCCCTTGCATGCAGAACTACTTCACTGTGGAAGCACGAATCTTTAACTCCCATATCAACAAGATGCGTTGCCAGAGCCAAAAGATCGAGAGCCTTACTTAAGTCTGAAATCGCAGTGACTTGAGTCAGGGCATCATAAACTCCAAAGAGATCAGACGGCACCGCACTCTCGGAGGAAACGAGTTGCTTTAGAAGTTGCATCTGAATGGTGCCTTCTTGAGCCCTCTTTTGTGCAGGTGATAGACCAGAATTGCCATAAGAAGCATTCACTGAGCCCGACCCCTCACGACTTGCTGTGATTAGTTCGTCGTCTACGACACAAACCTCTTTTAGAATTGAACTTTTACCAGAGCTTTTACTCATCCGTAGTTCAAAACTTCGTTCATATATTTCACCGCTAGCGAGATTCACTGGACATTGAACTAAGGATACGCCATCAGCTTTGACATCAAACTTTCCAACTCGCGGGCCATTATTCATTCGAAAAATTTCAACAACATTCCGTTGCCTCGAA
>Ga0306864_1001172_pt1 | contig 10968 bp, 4 predicted proteins | sample AntRauTorckE5430_FD_190448 | JGI IMG/M metagenome (GOLD analysis project Ga0306864, IMG submission 190448) | Saline lake microbial communities from Rauer Islands, Antarctica - Metagenome Torckler E5 #430 (v2) (version 2) | ecosystem: Environmental > Aquatic > Non-marine Saline and Alkaline >...
CAGTCATCACAGTCAAGCTAGTAGCTAGATAATAGCAAAAGTGGGCTGGCTGTGCCCGCCGGTGCTAATAATCCAACACCCCCTTGCCACGGGTAGTATCATATAATAAAACATAATAGCCACTTTATATAGCCTCGTTTCTGTCATCTCGTCTTTCCTAGTATTGGAAAGACTAAGATTTATAAACGTCAAATGACCTCAAATGACGTCATTATCCTATCTAATCCAACACCTTGCCAACACGAAGAAGGAAGAAGAAGGCATCATCATCATCATCACTCCTAGTCAATGTGAGGTTAAGAGACCTAGCATAGGAGGCTCCTGCCTCCATTCATTATTTTCAATTCGTGTCTTTTCACAAAAGAACAAATTTCAATTGCTTTCAATCCAAAGTTTAAAGTCGACGCCCTACTACTTTTACAGCAGCAGCCAAGCTAACTAAAAAGACATACAAACACTCACACCAAACTTAGCCTATTTGATAGAGGTTATTGACATTCCATAGCTGAACGATCTAAATGAACAGCGGCAATCAGCATATCAAGTCCTTTAATGCGGACCCGCGTGCCAAAAATCGCATTAAGTTCATCTCTGCAAAGCAACGTGCCAAGCAAGCTTCTGCAGATGTGTACCGAAGCTACAAACGTCGTATAGGTGTTGTTACCAGTGCAGCATCCAGGGAAGAACGTGTACACCATCGTGATCAGTTTAATGATTCAGCTAAGAGTCGTAAAAAGAGGAAGACGATAACTTCAGGTGGAGGAGAAACCACAGCTATCATTGGTAACAACGATTTATTCGAAGATGAAGGAGATGAGGAACTTGAATTGGAGACGAGTACTACTTTTCAGATGGAGCTTGATTTGGCTAGAGACCGTAATGCATCAAACCTTTTTGCTAAACTGTACCCTGTTCTTGTGCCCCTTGTTAGATCTTTGCCAGAAATTTTGCATCATGCAGAAAAGATAGTGAATATCTTGATGTGCTATGTCCTTTCACCATATTCGAATCCACACGATGCCACACCTGAGGAAATGTGGAAACCGAATAGTTCAGGCAATAAGAGAGATTTATTTGTGGTGAATATTGTTACAACAGACGTATTGCATTTGATCTCAGTGTTGGCAAGAGATTTGAGGCACGAGATTCATCCGTATGTCCATGAGTACATTCTACCCCGAATTGTAAATGATTTGATCAATCCGCCTACGACAGTTTCGGATCCTGAGATGAAACAGCAACGAACACTGGATATCACCGTTGTAGAAACTGCTTTCCGAACATTATCATATATATTTCGCTACGATACTAGCTCCTTTCTAAATGAAGGTGTTCCAAATAAAAATGATCAATCAAAGGAAGCAGTGGAATCAAATGTCGAGGGCTGCTTAGAGCTGATGAGAAAGTATTACGGATCCACCCTTGCGCACAAGTCTGATTTTGTTCGCCGATTGGGAGCTGAATCTTTTTCGCCTCTTGTGAGAAAGCTGAAGAGTACCGCATCAAAAAAGAAACACGTCCGTAGGGTTATTCGTTCTCTTGCGACGTCAGCAACTTCATCTGTGTCTTTCGTCTCAAAGCCTCCTATTGATCATACAAAAGATTATTATGAACCGTCTATTGTGATGGATTCTAGGCTTGAAAGGGCGAGAAGTGATGCTACAGATGGCGTTGCTCTCTTACTATTTTATGTTGTAAGAGGTGTTCCAGGACGCTTGCATTCCAAAAGTCAAGGAACCTTGAAAATTATATTTTCGAATATCTTGCCAAATGATAAGGAAGATCATATAATTGATTGGAATACTGAATGCTTCAAAAAGAAGGTTACATATGACCTCATTTCATTGGTGCTTACAAAGATTAGAGGGCATATAAAAAATGGTGCTAACTTTTTAGCCGTATGGGACGAGTTATATAATTGCTTAAACTCGGTAGTAAGAGCGATCAAGGAAGGAGAGACTGGCTTTTTGTCTAGCCTTGGATTTTTGGTGCAGCTGGTAGTAGAGTGTGTATCTTATCGTAACGGTGCGCTCTTGAAGGCTCAAGATGGATCGACTTCCGAGTTCGAGAAAGCAGAAGCAAACAGAATTTCCCTTGTCTTACAAGACATTGTTGATCCAAAATTCTACTGCAGATTGGGTGGAAAAAATCAAGTCCATGTCCTAAAGTTACTTTGTGTGGCCTGGAAGGTCTTTCCGAACCACCCTGCACTCGGGCATCGATTGAGTTCTTTTATTCCAATCATCGCTGAAGGAAAGAATACAATTGTGGATCCCATGTTAGTTCTTGCCAAAGACCTCCTACCTTTTCTTTCGGAACAATTAGCGGCAGAATATCTTGTTCCTAGAATCTTGAAAGCAATTGCCAAAAGATTTTTGGACAAAGGCAATGACGAGACGATGTTGGTCCTTCATGCCGTTGCAACGTCACGATTGGGAAAGAGAGCGGATGCTGAAGATCCCATTGATGATAACGATGATCTTTTCAGCGCAGGTCTTGCTCCGAAATGCTCCGTGTCAATGATAGAAAAAGAGACTTTACTTGATGCCTGCTTGGAAGTATTCACCCCTACTGACGCAGAGATGGACAAAGATATATTTGTTCGCATGGGATATACTGCCAGAATCGTTCCATTCATAGCTCTGCTTGGCTGTAATGGATCAGTGAAAGAGAGCTTCGTCTTTGTTCAAAAAATTTCAGAACAAATTGTCGAAGCTCTGAAGAGGCTTGACAAGGCCCGCTTTGATAGCCGTCTAGATCCTGACGTCATCGTGGTCAAATCTTTGCTGGTCGAATCTCTTGCATTCGCGGTATCAGGGATTGTTGAATGTTCCAACACTGCTGCTATCACAAAAATTGTGACGCAGGCTTCAGAATATTCCAACAAGCTACTCTTCATGTGCCCTACCAGTCTTCTGGCGGTTAAGTCAGCGGCTGAGATGGCTATAGTAATGAGGAAATTGGAATTGGATTTCAATAGTAAACCAAACAAAACATTCGATTCGCTGACTTCTAATCTGAAGGCGAGCAGCCACTTCTTGCGATTGCATACACTCCGACTACTGAATACTTTCCCTCAACGGCCATTTGTTACAAATTTTGACGACCTTGATCTTTCCGAAGACCTTGACGAAAACGATTATCAGCAGAAAGGAATGGGCTCAAACGCGAACCAAGAAAAATCTTCCCTTTCTGGCATGTGTGACATTTTGGAAACCATGTTACAAATAGAGACTACACCTATTGGACTCGATTACGAACGCAAGCTAATTGGTGCGATTAATCGGGTTGAGATTCTTGGTCGCACAGGTAAATTACCTGCTCTGTATGCTGAGGCAGCAGTTAATTACATGTTCGGCGTGATGAACATCAAGTTTCAACCACTTTGGACTCCGGCAGTACGCAGCATTGCAGCACTATCTACCGCTCACGAGTTAACTGTTTGGCCATCAATGGCTGCGCAGCTGAAATTAGTAATGGATCCTGATTTTTTCTTCGCTCGTACGACGAACATAGCTTCCGCATTCTCAACGGAGGAGAACAATATCGAAGAGGGCGATGTATATCACGATCATCGACTCCTCACTAATTGGGATAGGACATCTGGGGAAGATGCCTCGCTCTTTCAAAAGCAGATTGATGCCTCAAAGACTGCTGGTAGAGTCTCAAGACATCAATCAACAGACCGCATTACGATTTTTGAGCAAGTGTGGAGTGTCCTTGAGAGTGTCCCACAACTGACAACAAAGAAGTCGAGAGTTGTTGTCCCTATCTTTCTCAGCTTCTTACACAATCAATACTTCCTTTTCCATAACGATGATCCTGATGCTAGAGAATTTAATCTGATGAGTCACGTCGACGGCGGAACTAACAAGGATGATAGGTGAGAATGGTGGGATAATACACGTCTAAATTTTTGCAATATTGTTCAAAGTTTCTAATCCTTGTCTATCTGTGATCCCCACCTACTCATAGGGCACCATGGTCTAGAGACAAACTAGGAAGGAAAATGCTCCAAAAGAAAGTTGTTGCCTTTCTGAAGATGTTTGCCGAAGTGAAGGGAATGCAACAGCTCTATAAACACAAACTACTGCAAGTTATATTTGTATCCTTTCTTTCCAATCCCGATACACTCATTGTGCAACTATCGTTGCACTGCATTATTGGCTTCAAGCTTCCATATGTGACCCCCCATGTACACCAATTGAAAGGGATACTTTCGAAGCATCAAATGCGGGAAATTCTCACCAAATTCAATTTATCTAGGGAGAATGGAGATGTTGATATTCAACATCGCACAGAACTATTTCCCATTGTCATCAGAATTCTTTTCGGTAGGCTCTCAGCAAGAGGTTCTGGTGGAAAGTCTTCTAAAGATTCTCCAGCGGTGAGGAGGGCGGCCATTCTCTCATTCCTAAGCGGCCTTGATGCATCAAAAGGGGAACTTGATTATTTTGTATATATGATGGTTAGATCTTTCATTCCAAAGGATGTGAATATGCATCTCTCCGATATGGGGCATGGGAATATCTCTCATTTTAGAACAATGATTGCACAAGTCCAGGAGTATACCTCTGTTGAGCAAGTTGCGTCGGTACCATCGCAGCGACAGGAAGGATTCCTCAATCTTTTATCAGAGGTTGTAAAAAAGCTCGGATTTGATGTCTCGGAATTTGTTCCGACTTTTGTAAAACTGATTCTTGGTATCCTTGAAAACTCAGAATCTTTCAGAAAAGACTTCAGCAGCGCTCTAATGGAGATTGAGGATAACGACGTCAAGATCAATGATAGTCATGAACATGAGCTGGAAAATGGGGCGAGTAGAAGTGGGAAAATTCGTTCCATGTGTTTTCTTCGACTGTCAGATTTCATGTCACAATTTTCCGAGACCACTGACTTTTCTGCCTTTGGTCCTGCACTGTGGTTAGTGGCAGGCCCCGCTCTAAAGAATCTTCCAAACAGTACTGTCAATGCCATCAATGCCCCAAGCTTGTTAATTCTTCTTGAAAAAATGTCTTCTCATCCCCGCCTGATTCCTTTACTAGCCCAAGATGAATCATCTGTCTCTGCGGTATTTCAATGCATTTCTGAATCTAGCAAGCTAAATGTGATAGACTGCGCATTAAGCTTCGTTGATAACTTATTGACTGAAGGGGGGATGTATGATCCAAACGAGGATGTGAGTGCTATTGACGGCGATCGGGTCGGAATAGGGTTGGTTAGAAATCAAATAGATCTTCTCATCACACAATTTACTAGGAGGTTGAAGTCAACTGATGAAAGTTCGAAGTCAAGCCAATTGGCATCCAGAGAATTAAGTATTCTTTGTCGAGTTACTGAGTTCTTGGTCTCAGATGAAAGCATTGACGAAAGCAAGACAGACACACTGGCTACACTTTGTGGTTTGCTCCTCCCCTTCCTCAGTTTCGGCCGCAGGATAAATGAACATACTCAACTCGACGTCCTTCGCATTTTGATCTCTTTGCTCCCTCAAATTGGAGAAGAGGCGGCTTTTTCTCATCTGCAATGCTTTTCTCGCCTTCTCGGTCCAAACAAATCAGGTCCTGGAATCAAATCATTGGAAGTTCGGCAGCAGATAGTCAATTGCATAGGTGCGATTGCTGAAAATAAAGGGAATTTGTCACCAGGACTGAAAGGAGTTGTCCGAGAAATGCAAGATTTGAATGCATCAAACCCGAAACGTATCGAATGGGATTTTGAGCGTGTGCTCCCTGTGTTAAACGGGCTTGGTGGGGCTTGTAGCGGAGAGAGAAGCTGGTTCTCGTACTCCAAATTAGTGGATACTTCACAGCACGGACTGAAGATACTCATGCCCTTGATGTATTGCTGTCTGCAGCTTCTACACGATGCCGATGGCGTCTTAAGCAGAGGCGCTTTCAAAGCTTTGAACACACTAATAGTCGTTGCGTCTGAACAGCAAGAATCCGACATTTCATGGCAGCGGCTTGTTGAGACATCGATGATGGCTTGCATCAGAATTGGCCTTAAAACACACAGTCTTGCAGTGCGCAGGAGCTTCATTTTGCTTTTATCTACTGTCGCCAAAAGTTTTGCCTCCGCTAATTCCCCAAACTTGTGCAGTGACCTCTTCACCTTAGTGAGAGACGATGAGCCCGAGCTTGACTTCTTTCTGAACATCACCCATGTACAAATACATCGCAGGGCTCGTGCTTTAGGAAGACTACGAAAATTCCTTTCTGGGTTCGAAGAAATGGAGGCATGCACCATTTCAACACAAAGCCTTACCAATATTTTGTTACCACTTGCTTTACATCCTGTCTACGAATGTGACAAGAATGGCGAAGAAGCTTATGCGATGGAAGCCATTGCAACTGTGAGTGCAATCACAAAACTATTGCCCTGGGGAAAGTATCAGAGCGCACTTTGGACTGCGCTAATGCAAGTTTCCCGCCATGAGTTGCAAGAAAGATTCATTGTCTCAATGATTTGTGGTATTATCGATTCTTTTCATTTTAATGTCTTCATTCCTGAGACTAGAAATCCGAATCGATACGAATGTCCAGACGAAGAAGCTCACGACGATGGCACAAGAAAAGACTTCATATGGAACCAGCTGAATAAAAAGCTAATTCCAACCATCGAAAGTCTCTTAATGAAAGACACAGTCGAGCGTGATGGTTCGAAGAACAAAAGTCTTCGATCGCCAATTGTGTTGGCTCTGACCAAGCTGTTCCTGAAACTCCCAGCACACGTATTTCAACTCAAGTTTCCACGTCTATTGACTGTAATTTGTCAGGCACTAAAGAATAAGGATTCGGATCAGAGAGATATCGCGAGAACAACTCTTGCTCGTGTGGCTACAGTTGTCGACATCAAATATTTGGCCGATATTGTACGGGAATTGGCTGTCTCTTTGAATGATGGATACAAGCTGCATGTGAGAATTGCAGCACTACATTCTGTTCTCTTTTCGATTTCCAAGTCTTACAAGCGTCCAGTTGGCGCCAAAGTATCAAACCTACCGTTCGATCTTTGTGTACCGGCTATGATGGATATTCTTCAGCAAGATATCTTTGGGACTGCTAGTGAGATGAAGGAAGTGGAAACCTCGAAAAAACGTTTGGTAAAAGAAGCTGGAGGTATGAAGAGTCTTGGCTCTCTTGAAATAATAGGGCGTATGATATTATTTCAACCCTCCGTGATGGCACTTTCTCCTTCAAATCATTCTTCGGTCCACGCTTTGGTCACGCCTTTTTTATCGAGACTTCATGATCCTGAGGTTCCCTCGTCGGTCATTGGGAAAGTAAAAGAATCTATGAACCGTATCATAATCGGTATCACACAAAACTCCAGCGCAATTTCTGAAGAAGTGCTTCCATTTGCCTATGCCACTGTGTCTCCCTTTATTTTTGTAGAGGCCAAAACCCCCGATAACGACGAAGATATTGATGACAGTGACGACGAAGATATGAAAAATCTTGAAGTGAGCAAATCAAATTCTTCGCAAAGGAAAGTAGGCATTAAAGAACACAGCAAAGCTGTGAGGAAGGTCTTTAATTGGGCACCATCCCAATTGAAGAATGCAAAGGACGGTGCCAGCGCGTATGAGATTAAAATCAAGGACAAATTGGAGTTAAGGAAAGTGCAAGATGGAGCGAATGCCCCGAAACTAACAGGGTCGCATCGGTATGACAGTCTGAAGTCGAAAGGGAAAGATTTGAATTCACCTGCTACCTCTTGCGCGGTTTCGCTTGGACTTGGACTTCTCCATTCCCACCTAAAGAAATATAGGTCTAGCTGCGATGAGAGAATGAGTGATCCGTTTGTCCGTATCCTTTTTCAGTGCGTCAAATATTCAAAAGACAATACCGCTGTGCTCTTGTCATTGAAGTGTTTGCATGTGCTTCTTCGACTTGATCTTCCATCTGTACCGAAGTATCGCGCCGAGTTGGCAAAGTGTATATTGAAGATATTGTCATCGATGTCATGCAATACTCAGAATGAAATGGTCCAAAGTGGTTTCAAGACATTAACACTTTTGTTAGGTGCTAATAGAAGTAGAGCAATAGAGTACCTTGAAAATACAGATACGCTTAAATTATCCAATGGGCGGGAGAAGGAACAGAACGAGCGTGAAAAAAACGCAATCTTGAACAAAGGACAAATGTCAGTTTTAGTTTCAATTTTGCAATCAGCTCTTACAGACGCAGAACACCACAATGCAACTTTTGGTGTGATAAAAACAATCACAGCTAGGCAATTCATATCTCCCGAATACTATGATCTTATGGAAACCATCATGAAGATGACGGTTCAAAGCCAGAAACCAACGATGAGACAGGTATGTGTTCAATGTGTCTACGTGTACGTGGGTCTTATTTTATCCTTGGCTCATGTGGAATTCTATTGCAATTTTGTTTTTCGTAGCAAGCGGCAAAGATCTTTATGCAGTATTTAATTGAGTATCCAATGGGTAAACAGCGGCTAGAGAAGCACCTGAAGCAACTCGTCCTTAACATCAAGTATGAATACGAGGATGGAAGAATATCCGCTCTTGATCTCGTGAAGGCAGTGATCACCAAACTCCCACTTCCTCTCTTAGAGGAGTATACACAACTCCTCTTTCTACCGCTGGTGTTACAGCTTGTGAACGACGAGTCAAAGAAATGCCGAGAGCGAGTAGGAGAATGCATTACAATACTATTGTCAAGACTTTCTAGTCAAGTTCTTCAATCTCTATATGAATATGCAGAAAGGTGGTCTGATAAGAAGTCTGGCATCCAACTCGCAAGAACTGCTGTACAACTATTTGGATTGTTTGTTGATGCCCGTGTCGATTTCGTGAAAAAGGGGGGTAGGGTGGAAACCTTAGTTGGTCATCTGAGCAAAACATTAGATGCTGAAATTGCCAACACCGATCATACCAGTGTCCTAATAGCGAAGGAGTGGGAAATGGTTTATTTCTCTTTACAAACGTTGGAAAAGATTGGCAATCTACTCAAGCCACATTTATGGAAAGATCTGACTATGTGGAGCTCGATTATCAAGTGCCTTTCTCATCCTCATCCCTGGGTGCAATTGATTTCATCAAGAATAATCAACTCGCATTTTTCATCTTGCGAACTCAGTCAATTTGAGAAGGTTTCAGACAATTCAGCGTCAATACTTCTTAATATTCCAGGGTCCCTGTTTGAAATCACTCGTAATCTTTGTTTCGAGATCAACTCTGAAGAGGAGCACCAGTCAGACGGAATTACTACCATGGCAATAAAAAATCTTTCATGGATAATCAAAATTATGGACAAACACCCTTCTCTATGCTTTAAAATCAAGGCATCAGAGTTAGCAGATGATGGAAGCGATGACGATGACGATGGCAAGACCAACAGTCCAGTTACTTGGCTCATCACTCGTCTCTCAAATATTGCCAAAAAACGTGGAGTTAAGCGAAGAGAGGCAGTCTTTAAATGCTTTGCAGCGTTTGCAACAGTGTGCGAAGCAAGCATCATTCGCAACCACCTTGAACTGATGATTGGACCACTGCATAGGGTTATCGTTGAGACTGAAGCAAGGGAGGAGACTACGACGTTCATGACAAATCATCGAACAAGCACAAATTCAACACAAACTGCTGCTGATTTACCAAACGAAGTTCTCCTACTGTTGGAAGACAAATGCGGAACAGACGTCTTCATCAACACATTGGCTGCTGTCAAATCTAAATCTCGAGAGAAACGCGACAACAGAAAACAAAAAATCGCCCAAGAAGCAGTGCTGGATCCTGAAAATGCAGCGAAGCGCAGAATTATCAAACAGCAGAAGGAGAAGAATAGAAAGAAGCGCAGAGTCCATGAACGAAAGGTAGGGCGCGGAGTTTTCACGAAGAAACCAAGGCATCATTCTTAGTCTACGGCATCATTAGCACAGGCGTGTCAAAAAGTATTGTAAGAATTGGGTGAGGGAACTCGATGTTTTGGATCAGATCACACCATCATAGAACTTTAACTAAGATAGTAAAAGCATCATCGCAGATCACAGATCACTGGTAGATCAATTTTGTCAAGATACGAGCATACGAAGCGTTATGCACCGCGCGAGCCGCGCACCGCTCTGGCTAATAGCCTAAAATAATTACATAAGAAATGAGAAGAGAAGAAAGTGAAAGTAGAAACATATTACAACAACAACAGTAGTAGTACCTTCACCTAGTAGTAGTAGTGGCACCACGGATAGGCGCCATCGCCTGGCAGACGTCACCGTTTCAATTCGGATGGCTTACGTACGCCATCGTCCGACACGTACTTTCTCTTTATTCGCCTGTCTCTTCAGTACGTTTCTCCGTAGAAAAAAAGATCCGTGTGTGAGTGTCACCTTTTTGTTTCTCTTCAGCGAAAGATTCTCACTTCCCATAACTTCAATCTTTCTTCTTTCTACCATGGTAAGGATTAACACGCGTATCCATGTATCTTGATATTAAAGAATGATCTCCTTCCTCTCGTGTCCACCCGCTGTGATCATGCACATTCTTACCAGGAATGCATAGTGAGATCTCTTTCAGAAGATGCAGATAACCCCAAAACAAGCGAGATTGTAGCTCCTTCTGAAAATAAGATGGAATCGGTTCTTCATGCGAGGAAGGATTTGCAATAAGAGCAATGGCTGACATTTGATCATCCGATAGAACTGATATGGCGCATAATGTTTGCACAAATGCTTATTCTTCCTTTAAATGCGAAGGTATTCTAACACGATTTGTATCTACTTGCCTAAACAGTACTCCAAGACTCTTGCACTTATCTCCCTTGTGGCTTCTGCTTCTGCTTTCGCACCTACCCAGTTCGGAGCTCGTACCAGCACCCAGGTATTCATCGACTTCGGAAAGTATGATGATCAGCTTTGGTCCAACGATGCTAAGAAGGATGTCTACGCCACCTGGGACCCTGCTTCCCCTCGTTCCACCATGAACTTCAACCCCTTCGAGACCTT
>Ga0306864_1001174_pt1 | contig 10967 bp, 11 predicted proteins | sample AntRauTorckE5430_FD_190448 | JGI IMG/M metagenome (GOLD analysis project Ga0306864, IMG submission 190448) | Saline lake microbial communities from Rauer Islands, Antarctica - Metagenome Torckler E5 #430 (v2) (version 2) | ecosystem: Environmental > Aquatic > Non-marine Saline and Alkaline >...
TATCTCCCCCCTTCCCCCCCCCCCCCCCCCCCCCCCCTCCTCTTTCCTTTCATCTTTCCCGGGCCCCTTCCCTCACAATCCCCACCCATTGCACCGACCCACCCACCAAAAACACACAAAAAAGAGAGCGTTCGACTCCAAGGCCGGGAATTGAACCCGGGTCTCCTGCGTGACAGGCAGGAATACTAACCACTATACTACCTCGGAACTTTGCTGGTCTGTGCTGCGTGGTCTCGCGACCCAGACCCCGCGCTCCGGGCCCGCGATCAATCCGATCGACTGTCCACCTCCCTCGATCCAATCCCAGTCCTCGGCTCGGACCCACGAATCTTGCACAAGGGCTAGCGATTCCACCCCGATGGTGCGTGCGCGGGTGATTGGTCTAGTGGTATGATTCCTGCTTTGGGTGCAGGAGGTCACGGGTTCGATTCCCGTATCACCCCTGTCCTTCCATTTTGGCCCCACCGTCTTTCCCTTCGTATTTCAGTCCCTCTCCTTTTCCCCTCTCTTTTTGAAGCGTCCCCTGTTCTAACCCTATGCGCCGACCGTGTGCAATGCTGCGATCACGGGGCCACACTCACCACTCGCTCGGGTTAGACCTCTAGATCTAACAGGAAGGAAGGACACAGCAGGAGACCGAGGGTCGTGAAGGGTGGTGTGCGCGTTCACGATCGGCTTGTCGGATCGAGGAGCAAATACAGACACGGACTAACTGTCACATACGTACAACCGCGTGCATTGCACACGTTACATGCACATCGTGCGCTCGTGAGGCGCAACAAAAGGAAGGGAAACAATGCCAAAAAGGTCGCACGCGAAGAAGAGCAAAAAAGAATGCAGCCCGATGCGGGGCTCGAACCCGCGACTAGCAGGTTAAGAGCCTGTCACTCTACCGACTGAGTTAATCGGGCGCGTTTCGAACACCTGCGACCAGGTCCACCTTCCGACCCTCACTCTGTCGGATCCCAGATCGTCTGTCCACCCCCTCTCTAACAAAAAATGTCCAGCGGTGGCAAGGGGAGGGAGGGGGGAAGTGGATCTCAGGCAGGAGAGGAGTCACCCCCTCCCTCCCAGAACCCCTTTATCCCTCTTCTCCCCCATCTATCACCATCGCCTTCCTGGGGCACACATCCGAGGCGGGATTCGAACCCGCGACCTTCTGCTTAGGAGGCAGACGCGCTATCCACTGCGCTACACGGACCTTGCGGTAGGGGAATCGCCGATTCGAAGGCTATTTGTGCCCACACGGGGCAGGAAAAAAGGACGGTCCATGTTGCACGCCCGCGGCGCTACAGGGCCCCAAGAGACACAACAACCTCACAAGCCTCTTCCGCGTAGTCTAGTTGGTTAGGATATGTGGTTTTCACCCACAAGACCCGGGTTCAAATCCCGGCGTGGAAACATTTTTGTTGCCCTCTCCTTGTTTTTGTCTCTACCCCGTGCACACAGCAGCAGCGAGCGAGGAACAAGACAAACAACAACCAAAAAAGTGTAGCATGACCTCAGAGGGAATCGAACCCCCAATCTTCGGGTCTGGAATCCGACGCCTTGCCATTGGGCCATGAAGTCACATCTGGGAGATGCCGGGGACCCTTTGCCCTCGCAATCGCAGTCTTGGCCGAGCGGTTAAGGCGCCAGCTTAAGGCGCTGGTTCGTAAGAGCGTGGGTTCGATCCCCACAGACTGCAGCTTTTTGTTTTGCTGTGCGCAGTCCTTCTTTCGTTCGAGGGAGAGGCGGTAGTTGATGGAGCTCGAACATCCGGGTATAGCTCAGTTGGCAGAGCGGGAGACTGTAGATGGCAACAACTGATATCTCTAGGTCACTGGTTCGACTCCGGTTGCCCGGATCCTCTTTTTGTTGCTCGCGCGACCAAAAGGAACGACGTTTTTAACACCAAAAAAGAGTAGTTGCGTTCGCCGGGAATTGAACCCGGGTCCATCACTTGGCAAGCGACGATCATAACCACTAGACCACGAACGCGCTTCGTGAAAGAGGTGGGAGAGCAATAAGGATCAACCACCAAGTCTCACTGGGAAGAAGAAGAACAATACCAGACGTGGAATTGTGTGACTTCGTCCTCCCTCTTTTACTCAGCGATTCGATCAAAACAGTTGTTCAGGCATGCTGTTTTGGTAGCTCGCGTACGTTGGGTGGGTGAAAAGCCAGGTGTGTGCTCGCAGGTGTGTGTGTGTGTGTGTGTGCGTGCGTGTGAGTGTGCGTGAGTGTGAGTGTGAGGGCCGATCGCGGTTTGAGGCCATTTGTGCACGTTCAGTCTCTGGCACGCACGCGAGGCTCCATTAACTCAGTCGGTAGAGTATTGGTCTTATGAGCCAAAGGTCGCGGGTTCAAGCCCCGCATGGAGCAACAACACCCCGCGCGGCGGACGATCGCGACACGCTTCGTCCCTGAACCTTTTTTGTTTCTTGATTGTTTGCGCTCGCTCACACATTGCACGCGCGTACAAGCCACACTGACCCCGTCGACAAAAAAAGGTGGAAGAGCTCTCCGCGCAGAAGGTGGATTCGAACCACTGGGACATTACTCCCCCTTGGATTTGAAGTCCAAGCCCTGAACCTTCAGAGTTCATCCGCGCAAAATTGCCGGGTGTGAGGATCGAACTCACGACCTTTGGATTATGAGACCAACGCTCTACCAACTGAGCCAACCCAGCAATGCGTGGAGTCCTCCGGGATCAGACCACTCACCACTCTCGCACACTCGATTGCTGATACACGAAGGATGTTCGGTTGGCTCCTGTGAGATCTCTTGGATCAGGGCGTGTTCCGAGCCCGACGTATGCAAGTCCCCCGCATCTGTGGCCGAGTGGTTAAGGCGCCAGACTCAAGTTCTGGTCCTCGTTGAGGGCGTGAGTTCGAACCTCACCGGATGTAGCAAAGGCTTTCTTTTTGTTGCGCGCGAGAGGATTTTTGTTTCCCCTGTCCTCTGCCACCTGGGACGCCCTCGCCCGCCAGCATGCGCACACTCTTCTTCTTTTTTCTTCTCTCACTTGTCCTTCGTTTTCTGAGAGGTCGACCGCGTGTTGTTCCCGTCCCGTGTCTGTCTGCCTCAGGGAGGGCCCCTACCGGTGTGTCCGCCATGTACGGTCGCATAGCTCAGTCGGTAGAGCGTTGGTCTAATAAGCCATTGGTCAAGGGTTCAAGCCCCTTTGTGACCACTATTTTGTTTTTGTGTTTTTTGGTGGTTGGTTCTCATGCATCCCAACCATGTGCATGGGGATCTCTCCGGAGCACGCAAGCAGCATTCGTGGCCGAGCGGTTAAGGCGCTACGTTCAGGTCGTAGTCAACTTTGTTGGCGTGGGTTCGATTCCCACCGAATGCAAGCCTCTTTTTTGGTCTCCTTCCTCCTTCTTGTTTCGTTCTTTTTTGCTCGTATGCTTCCAGCGTTTACATAGGGATTGGTGGGAGGCGGGGCAGGGAATTGAAGGGAGGTGAACCTATTTCTTGCGCCATTCTCGGCAAGAGGACTGCCCGCAGAAACAAATCACAAAAAGGAAACAAAAAGTGTTGTTTTTCTGAGTTGGCGGTACCGGGATTCGAGCCCGGGTCGAGCGGATCACAACCGCTAATGCTAACCACTACACTATACCACCAGAACACGTGCTTCCATGCCCAGACACACACACCCGAAGAGGCACATTCACTCGTTTTACTTGAATGGCCGGAGGAGCCGACCTCTCGTCCAGGAGAGCATCTGGCTGACGCCTTGTGCAACGTGCTTTGATAGCTCAGTTGGGAGAGCGCTAGACTGAAGATCTAGAGGTCCCGTGTTCGATCCACGGTCAAGGCATCTACTTTTTTTGCCGTCCTCTTTTTTAGTCTTTCTGCAAACCCTCGAATGCATGCACCACGCCCACGCCGCACATCATTGCACACCACACACGGATCACCGACAAGCGCCTCGCGCAAAGAATTCGTCCCCTTTGCATCTGTGTGTGGGCCTGCAACAAGCACGCGAACATCAAAACAAGCCCTGTGCCAGCCAGTCGACAGAAGCGCGCGCTTCCACCTTGTTAGTTCTATTCACAATGAACAACAAAAAAAGGAAAGCAAAAAAGGTGGAGGAGCAGGGTATCGATCCCTGTGCCTCCTGCATGCTAAGCAGGCGCTCTACCACTTGAGCTACACCCCCATTGATTACGAGTACTGCGACTGCTCATGCTCCACGTTGATACTTCTCTTGTTTTTCTTCCTGCATTCGTCCCTCGAAACACACATGGACTCTCTTCCTGTCCACCACACCTCAGCGGTTGCAATGTTTCCTTCTCCCCCCTTCCCGACCCATCTCGCGACGTACGCGTACGTCTCGGACACTGAGCCTTGCGGATGCCCGCTTCCCCTCGTCCTTCTCCCGCGTAGTCTAGTTGGTTAGGATATGCGGCTCTCACCCGCAAGACCCGGGTTCAAATCCCGGCGTGGGAACACCAACCTTTTTGCCCTCCCTCGAGACTGGGATTCTGTGCAGGTGTTCTTTTGCATCGTAGGGCCGCTGGTCTCGTCTCCTCAACAGGAAGTTCCGAGGTAGTATAGTGGTTAGTATTCCTGCCTGTCACGCAGGAGACCCGGGTTCAATTCCCGGCCTTGGAGTGGAATCCTTTTTTTGCTGTCCGCATGCATGTGCGGGTGTTGTTTTGCCACCGCAACTACCAACAAAAAGGTGGGGAAGGACATGCACAGGGCAGGGCCTCACGGGGTGAAGGTTCTACCGGGACTTGAACCCGGATTACAAGGATCAAAACCTTGGGTGCTAACCAATTACACTATAGAACCTGGTCGTGCACGCTTGTGCAGTACGAGCAACCATGGCCAAAATGCAGTCGACACCGACGAGATTTGAACTCGCGCGGGCAGAGCCCATTGGCTTTCAAAACCAACTCCTTAACCACTCGGACACGGTGTCGCTTTTCGCATTCCTGGCGCGTCTCTCCACATAGGGACGCATGCAGATCCGCACGCGCGTGAGGGAAAACAACAAAAAAGGGAACTAACGTAGCGACAACGACGAGATTTGAACTCGCGCGGGCAGAGCCCAGTAGATTTCGAATCTACCTCCTTAACCACTCGGACACGTTGTCTGTGCTCTGCAAATCTCGCCCAACCAACGCTCGCACTCTAGGGGCAGAGACAACAACCAAGGTCCCCAAGGACCAACCACTCAGACCAGCAACAAGCGAGAGGGGCCAAGTAAAACGCAAAAAGTTTGGCGTGCCGACCATTGCATAGCGAATCCAAGTTTCGATCTTGGGACCTTTAGGTTATGAGCCTAACGCGCTAAACCTCTGCGCCAATTCGCTTCCGCTGGGGAGGGAAGCAGAGACATCGTGTCCGAGTGGTTAAGGAGATAGATTAGAAATCTATTGGGCTCTGCCCGCCAGAGTTCAAATCTCTGCGATGTCGTCGATTCCAACCTTTTTGGTCGCGCGAGCGGTCTCCTTTTGCTGCTTGCTTACAGTCGAGGAACGCAACAAAGAAACCAAAAGGGGACCATCACCTCCTCCATATTCATACCTTATCACCACGGCTCCCCTCTCCACCTTCACCGTGCAGTGGAAAAGCCCAGGGGTGCCCCTCGGTTGCGCGAAAGAGCAAAAGCAACCAGCAGCCTACTGGGGGGATTGAACCCCCGACCTTTCGCTTACAAAGCGAATGCTCTACCACTAAGCTAAGCAGGCACACCGGTCTTTGAGGGCCGAGACTCGACCTCAAGACTCGAGGACAAGATCGAGGAGAACCTCTCACGTGTTTCCTCCAGCGTGGCACTGTAATGTGACTGTGTATATATGTGTGTGTGTGTGTGTGGAAAAGTGTATCAGTGTGTTTGAGTGTGAATGTGTGATCGATCAAAAAGCGACTGCGTGGCCCGGGAATTGAACCCGGATCTACTGCTTGGAAGGCAACAATGCTAACCATTACACCAGCCACGCGCGTACACGAGCCTCTGCGGGGCCAAGCCCTCCCCAGTCTCAAAAGGGTGCATATGCATCCTGCGAGGTTCGAACTCGCGCGGACTACGTCCACTGGGGCTTAAGTCCAGCGCCTTAACCACTCGGCCAAGAATGCGGGCACCAGCGAGCGCACGCCTTGGAGACGATCAAAAACAGCACAAACGCACACACAGCGCGCACAAGAAAGACAGCCGCAACAAACAGGTCTGCAAAAGGGTAGTTGCTCCCAAAGTGAGACTCGAACTCACAACCTACCGGTTAACAGCCGGGCGCGCTGCCGATTGCGCCATTCAGGAACTCCATGCACTCTTATGAATTGTAGCGTCACCGGAATGAGCGCTTTCACTTCGACTCTCGCCTAGACAGCGCTGGGATTCCTGTGTGACCACGAGTCCCAGCACTGCGCTTCCCGCAGCAGCCTCTGGCCGCCTTAGCTCAGTTAGGTAGAGCGTTCGACTTTTAATCGATTGGTCGCGGGTTCGATCCCCGCAGGCGGTACACCCGACCTTTTTGCCACAGCAGCGATCCAGAGGAAGAGAAAAAATGTTTGGGATCACACATCAAACCAAGCCTTGTACGCCGCCACAATCTCACCGTGCCAGAATCCGGGTGATTGGTCTAGTGGTATGATTCTTGCTTAGGGTGCAAGAGGTCGCGAGTTCGATTCTCGCATCACCCCCTCTTCTCTTTTGTGCAACCTCACACTGCCCTCCTTTTTGCTTGCCCCTCCTTCCCTTCCTTTTTGTAGTTCGCTTGGATGTTGCCTCGTGCTTGGTTGTGAGGAGATCAGCCTGCCCTTTCCTTCCACTGGGACGAGCAAAACAAAGAAGCCCTCACGATACAAACTGGCTCTCTAGCAAAAAATCAAGCCCACGAGCATCGGCCGCAGCCAGCACAGCAGTCCCAGGCGGGACTCGAACCCGCAATCTTTGCCTCCGGAGGGCAACGCCTTATCCATTAGGCCACAGGGACGCGTAAGCAGGAAACGAGGAAGAAAAAACGCGCCCCATCGCTGTTCGCGCGAGGGGGAGAGAAGGAACTCTCCCTCTCACGGTCACCAAAGAGATGGGTACGGCCTGCTGCAGGTTCTACCGGGACTTGAACCCGGATTACAAGGATCAGAACCTTGGGTGCTAACCAATTACACTATAGAACCACTGGCTGAGCTGGTTTCTCGTGTTGCGCCCTCCGGCCTCGCGGTTGCTGTGGAGAGAGGGAGAGAGGAACGAAGACGGGAGACGCCTCGATTGGGAACAGTTCTCTTTGTATGTGCGGTGTGGCCTCGTCGGTACCAGCTCCCGCTCGGGTGGTGTAGTTGGTTATCACGCATGCCTCACACGCATGAGGTCACGAGTTCGATCCTCGTCCCGAGTATTTTTTGCTACCCTCTCCAAATGACTGACTTTGGATGCTTTTTCCTCGTGAGATCCTCCCCGCTCGCTAAAAGAGCACGACAAGCAAAAACTAATCAATATTCGAGCCGAGACTCGAACTCGGGACCTTCAGTGTGTTAGACTGACGTGATAACCAACTACACCACCCGAACACCGAGCGAGGATGGTGGGTGGGGAGACTGAAGACAACCCCAAGCGACCACAGGGCCACGCGCGAGCCAACACACACCACAAGAACTCGCCTAGGGCAAAAAAGGAAGGACAAAAATGTGGAAGCTTGGAAGCCACAAGCCGGATTTGAACCGACGACCTTTCGCTTACTAAGCGAATGCTCTACCCCTAAGCTATTGTGGCACGCTCCATGACACAGCAACGCACCCTTTCACCTTTTCGTTGCAGGCCTTGTGAACCACACGCGCAGCATGCGTACACCACACACGCGTACACACTCAAAGGCACACTCGCATCCGACAAAACACCAAACGAGCGCGCGCACACACACACACCGGCTCGACCGAGACACACCAACACCAGAAGCCACGTGGATCGTGAGAGTAGCCGTCAAGGTCCGTATGGCCCAATGGATAAGGCGCCTGCCTACGGAGCAGGAGATTCTGGGTTCGAGTCCCAGTACGGACTCTTTTTTGTTCCAAGCTCAACAACCCTTTTTTCTTTCATTTATGTTTTGTGTTCTCGCCACGGCTGCTTTCGCTTTTCTCTCCAGCCGCAGGCCAACGAAGTCAGACTTGGGTCCTCGACCGGTAGAAAGGAGACAAAGAAAAAGGATCGACCCCGAAGCAACAGGGGAGAGGCAAACAAATCAAAAAGAACAGAGGGGGTGATACGGGAATCGAACCCGTGACCTCCTGCACCCGAAGCAGGAATCATACCACTAGACCAATCACCCGCTGGCTGAGACCATTCCCAGTGGGATCAAAAGTGAGGGACGTGCTGGAGTTGAACCAGCGACCTATCGGGCTGCAACCAATTGCTCTACCACTGAGCTAACGCCCCACTCGATGAGACCCAGAGGCAAAAAGGGGGCTACTGAACGACGCGAGCTCACCCACGAAAAGGCATGTTGGACAGACAGACGCCCACAACAAAAAAAGGTGGAGGAGCAGGGTATCGATCCCTGTGCCTCCTGCATGCAAAGCAGGCGCTCTACCATTTGAGCTACACCCCCGTCGTTCCAGCGAGTGGCTGAGATTCGAGAACCCGAAGGGAGCGCGACGTGCCTCCTTTGAGTGTGCATACAAAAGAGATACAAGCCTCATCCTCCTTCTCTCGTTGAAGAACAGAAAAGAGATAAAAAGGTAGCTGCGTGATGCGCCAACCGGGAGTCGAACCCGGCGCTAAAGCTTGGGAAGCTTCAATGTTACCGATACACCATTGGCGCGTTCAGCACGTCATCCTCAGGCCTTCTGGACCCAAGATCCACACAGAGCGCAGCGCGGTAGCGGAGGCACACACTCGCACACTCACAAAAGAAAGCAAGTGAATGAGAGGATGCACGCCACAAAAGAGTGTAGGACCTAGGGAAGGGAGGAAAGCAAAAGAAGAGTTGAATTTGGAGGAGCAGGGTTTCGATCCCTGTGCCTGCTGATTGCGAACCAACCGCTCTACCAAGTGAGCTACACCCCCGCTCTGCACGAACTTGCCACCCCGCGAGGAACACGGCCTGGCCTGCCGAGCACCATTTTTCAAGGGTAAACAGCGACACGGTGGGCATGGCTGCACCGTGCAAGCACAGCTGACGCGACCTCACACACCAGAAGGCAACAACAACAAAAAGAAGCGACGGTTGTTAGTACAAGCTATGGGGTTCGAACCCATGCCTCTTGCGAGACTGGCGCCTAAAGCCAGCGCCTTAACCACTCGGCCAAACTTGCAGCGCCACGCTCAGCGGCGTCGCAACACAACACATGATACAGATGGCCGTCGAGCCGACAGCCAACCACTCTCACCACTCCGAGGGAAAAGACATTAACACACAGGCTCATCACAACACACGTCCGCAACAAAAACAGCACCAAAAAAGATGCTCGACAGCATGCTCGTCCAGTCCCTGGGGGGACTCGAACCCCCAACCCCCAGATCCGAAGTCTGGTGCGCTATCCATTGCGCCACAGGGACGAGGTCCTGCGATGCGGGGTCGAAGGTCCCACTCAGTCAAAGATCGCAGCGCGCATCACACTCTGTTTCACACACGATTCACGAGGAAAGGAAAGCTCACATTAGAAAACAAAGCCCGGACTGGACTGCAACAAAGGCAAAAACAAAACAAAAAAAGAACCACGTTGTTCGACAACAGTGGGATTTGAACCCACGCGGGCAAAGCCCATCAACTTAGCAGGCTAACGCCTTAACCACTCGGCCATGTTGTCTGCGGTTGCTTCACACACCTCAGGTGTGCACACCCAACGACCACCACGTCCAGAGGCCAGGTAGAAACACACTCGCAAAGAACCGCCGCACGAACAACAAAAAACACACTGATCGATGCTCCACCGTCGGATCCGCGGGGTGTATCGGAGCTTGGCAAAAACAGCCGACAGGGGGGATCGAACCCCCGATCTACCGCTTACGAAGCGGTTGCCTTGCCACTTGGCCATATCGGCTTTACATGCACCAACAGAGATTACACACGGAACTCAACCTGTCTCCAGTGGACGGGAATGGGTGTATGGGTGGACACAAGATTACAAACACCCCAGCCCTTGGATCGGAGGATCCCTTCCAAAAGAGTGCTAATCAGGGCGGGGATTGAACCCGCGACCTTCTGCGTGTAAAGCAGACGTCATAACCACTAGACTACCCGATCACAGCGTCCTCGTCTCAGCGGCAACCAAAAGAGAGATACCCCTGGCGGGACTTGAACCCGCAACCCCCAGATTAGAAGTCTGGTGCTCTATCCATTGAGCCACAGGGGCGGCACGCACTGTACGATGCGCCCGGTCATGGCTCCCGTCGATAACCCTGGCCGGACCGTGACCTTACCCACCGACCAATCAGTGTCAAAGGTCTGGGCTTAAACTGCATCCATTTGTGCTCGAGCGGTGTAAAAACCGTCTCATACGATAAAATTGGAACGATACAGAGAAGATTAGCATGGCCCCTGCGCAAGGATGACACGCACAAATCGAGAACGTATCACTTTTTTTGTGTGTGTGTGTGAGTCAGTGAGATTGTACTCGTTTTTCGTTGTTGCTTTTATGCTTGTGCTTTGTAACTCACCTTTTGTTCTCTTCTTCCCTCCTAGAGCCTTTTTGCCATTTGTAAGCCACTGGGCCTCGTGTGACTGCAGCAAAAACCATGCGCAACAAATTTCACCACTGGGATATGCACACCCCGCGCGGGTCAAATTCCAACAATTTGCACCTTGTGTTGATACAGCTTTTACCCTGTGCAATGGGCCCCGGACCGTCTCCTCCCCCCCCCCCTCGAAACAACACACACAACCAAGGCACTGGAGGAAGAATGTACACGGACAAAAACAAACACCAACAAAAAGAGATGTGGATTCAACACCACACTGTTCCCGGGTGGTCCCCCACCCCAGTACTGAGCGGGCTCAAACCGCGTTAACTTCGGTGTTCGGATGAGAACC
>Ga0306864_1001175_pt1 | contig 10961 bp, 9 predicted proteins | sample AntRauTorckE5430_FD_190448 | JGI IMG/M metagenome (GOLD analysis project Ga0306864, IMG submission 190448) | Saline lake microbial communities from Rauer Islands, Antarctica - Metagenome Torckler E5 #430 (v2) (version 2) | ecosystem: Environmental > Aquatic > Non-marine Saline and Alkaline >...
TATCTGCAATGGCACTCTCTCCCTCTGCGTCCATAGATGAGTTTGGCTCGTCCAAAATTAACAGCGCAGGGTTGGACAAAAGAGCTCTTGCCAGAGCGAGTCTTTGCCTCTGACCTCCAGAGAGCTTGCTTCCGTTTCTTCCTACGTTGTAATCCAACCCTGATTCAAGCTTGGATATAAAGCTAGTACAATTAGATGCTTCAAGAGCCTTTTCAATGCTATCTTTCGAAGCTGAAGGGTTGGTATAGATAACATTTTCGTTGATGCTCATGTCAAAGAATGCTGGTTGCTGAGGAACAAGTTGAACAAGGGATGATTGTTCTTTGCGGTCTAGACTCATGAAATCTACATCACCTGTCAGAGAGTTTGCAATAATAGATCCTGACTTGGGCTTGTGGAGGGCAACAAGGACGTTTGCAAGGCTGGACTTCCCCGCGCCATTTCCACCCACAAGAATAACTACCTGACCTCTTTCAATGTCAAGAGTGACATCCTTCAATATGGTTTTCTCTACATTTGACGCATAGGCAAAGGAAAGGTTACTGACAGAAATGGAGCTAACATCGTCTGCATTGATGTTGTGTACTTCATCCTTTGAATCAGAGCTTGAGTCGGCAACGGCGGATTCACTACTATCGTGGTCATCCAACAAATTATAAACCCTGTCTGCACACACCATTCCTTGCATGATCTTACCAATACCTTTCATTACACCACTTGTTCCGAGCCCAAGCATGAAAGTATAGGTTGCAAAACTCTTGAGTTCGCCATGCGTGAGCTTACCCTTTGATACATCCTTTCCACCAGCATGAAAGACCATTACCAAAGCAGCACTAGAAGCACTAAACATGAATCCCATAAATATTCCCTTTGCCAAACTTGCCATCTTACCCAGACTAACAACTTTCTCCTGCATCATGACATATTTCTCCACCTCGAACTCTTCTCTGGAAGAGATCTTGACCATGTTGACATTTTCGACACGTTCGGCTGCAAATGCTTCCGCTTGAAGCGATAAATCTCTCTGCTTCTTGACAATATTTTTAACAAATTTGTTGAGGATAACAGCAGCACTTCCAATAACTGGGACAACGCCAACCGAGATGGAAAGAAGATGGGGGTTAATCTGCATCATATTTCTCGTGGCGAAGATGACACTGCAGCATGACCGGATGATGTTTGCAACAGTAGTGGTTATGGTCTCGGATAAATCATTGACATCATCAGCGAGAACAGATTGGATTTCAGCAGGTGATTTTCCATTCTTGCGTTCATCATTTGATCCAGATGAAGATGCAGATGCAGATGTAAGGGTGGGAGTCTGGTACCACTCAATGTTCCTTTTCATGAGCTTGGTGAATACTTGCATTCGTAGCCTGGATGCAATGGAATCTTGTGCGCGATTCAACATGGTGGTCCTCAAGAATGACGATAGACCACCTCCTAGGACCACAAGCAAAAGCGGATTGGTAGATGCCGACGGTGTTCTAGCTGGACAGGTCTTTGCTTGCTGGTCAAGGACTCTGCCGAGTAATTTGGGAACGGCCTGGTTAGCAGCTGCAGAACCTATCATTGCTATGGTCCCAAGGATAAGAGGCTTGAGTTCTTTCTTGAGCTCATCCTTTAGACGGCGCTTAATCTCTTGGCGCCTTGCCTTGTCTTGCTTCGGTTTCTTGGTTGTCATGATGAGATGTGAATTCGTGTTTGTGTTTCTGTTCCTTGTTATATTGTATGGATTGTATGATTGCTATAATTGATGCTGAATGATATAATAAATACAATCCTTGCTGATGCTAGTTTTGTTCTTTCTTCACCACCAGCCACCAGTCGCTACACATGGTATTCATTTCGCAGCAGCATTTATCCATTCATTATTATCAATTATCAGTTGAAGTTGCATTTCAGCTCTGACTTGGTCACACCTTTTTCGTAGTTATAAATAACGTTCCCGCCGAAAACAAAGAAGAGGCTATTTTGAATATTTATGGGATACAGATTCAGATGAGATTGAGTAATCTATCGTGTCTTGAATGCTTGCTTGAATATCCAATATCTTTTATTCCTGATGACACAGACACCATGCATGAGGCATGAGGCATGAGCATGAGCCATCAACTGCCAACTGTAGATTCCCAACTTACATTCACGTACAAAGCTAGTTCGTGCAACAGTAACAAAAGACTAAGAAATTAACATCATGCGCTTCCTTCTTAACTTCCTCACCTTCACAACCAGTATTTTTGCAGTCAACGGATTCGCCCCTTCCCTCGCATCAAACACTCGGCTAAATTTGAAGCTGAGCGCGACTGACAGCAACAATGAACCCATGACAAGGAGAGATGTTGCAATCAAGTCAGCTGCTATCGCTGCCACCGGTGTTCTTGCTGGACTAAGTGCAAATGTCCAAGGAGCCATTGCTGAAGATGGAGCAGAAGGGCGTTTGATCGAATTCACTGTTGAAAATCTTGGAGGTGAAGAAGGACAAACAGGAAAGGTCGTCATGAAGCTTCGCAAGGACTGGGCTCCAATCGGCGCAGAGAGGTTTGAAAAATTGACTGAAGTCGGATTCTGGAATGAAGCAAGATCGTTTCGTGTTCTTCCTGGTTTCATTGTACAGTTTGGTATCAATGGAGATCCTGCGACACAAGCCCTGTGGCGTAAACCCATCGGTGATGATGCTGTGAAAGTTAGCAACAAGAGGGGAACTGTCACTTTCGCGACTGCTGGTGCAAACACGAGAACTACGCAAATTTTCTTCAACACTGGAAACAATGGTAAGTTTTATTTGGAGGAAGAATCTGTTCAATTGCAATGCTTTGACTCACTGATATGTTCCTTCTTTTACTTTAGTGTTCCTTGACAAGCAGGGTTTCAGCCCCATTGGGGAGATTGTTGAAGGCATGGATGTCATTGACAAATTCTACAGTGGATATGGTGAAGGTGCTCCTTCTGGTAAAGGTCCTAACCAAGGATTAGTGCAAGCAAAGGGAAATGAATACTTGATCAAGAGTTTCCCCAAACTCTCATACTTTAGCTCTGCAAAGTTCATCTAAAAATTCAAACAAGATTTTATTAAGTATTCTTGACTGTTTTCTTATTTCCACCCCATGTGTAGGTTTTCCTTCCCCTCCTTGCTTTGTCATTCATTGCTGAATGGATAGTAACATAAAACAGCATGAAACATACTGCAGAAGACAACCACTTGCCCCTAATAATACACGATGAAAACTGGTGAAAAATAAAAAAGATAACTACTACTCTAGGTACTACTAACTGTTGTTGTTGTAAGTAGATGAAGATAGAGCACGCGATTACGTGCTTCGAAACAAATAGCTTTTTCACGGACAAACGACCACACCATCCCCCCCCCCCGCCGGCGGCCAGGGGGGACTTCTTCTTCCTCCATTCCGCCGTCAAAATGACTATTTTCAGAATTCGTGTTAGTTACCTGGCGCGCGCGTTACGTGGTACGTGTGATTGCTGTGCTTGCTTGCTATTTGCTATGCTCGCTTTCTCGATATCTTCAATCTACATTCTACACTACTCGAATAATCATAAACGATAAACAAGCATCACCCTTTGCATTGATAGCTCTGACGTCAAAACTGTTGTGACACCCCAATCAACGTCAGATCTCATTGAAACTTGCCAATCTAGCTTGCTCACTCTATAAAAATGATTCAAAACTTCTTCGGAGTTGTGTCCCTATTTCTAGGAGGTTCTTTCATGCTTTACGTTGTTACAAAGCCGAAGAAAAATTCTGTCGACGGTGATCTAGATCGCAAAATGTCATTCAAAGGTGCTATGAAGTACTCTCCCGCAGCAATGAGGCAAAGGACCCAAGTTGACGAAATGCACCTGTAATTGTATTGGATATGGCGATTGTCCCTGTAGCTTGCAATTAGACGATAAGTGGGAGGATTAATATTGATCTCACGAGGATTTGGCTATCCTTTTCCAATATTCTGGAGAAGAAAAATCATATTGCCATTCCAAGATCATTTTTGTTTTTGAGATCTCATAGACAAGCTTGACGCTACTATGCGAAAATAAACTTGAAGACGTTTTGTTGAGCAGCTGCTCAACTGTTAAAATAAAGGTAGTCGGAAAGAAATACGATTCCAATACAATAGAACACAACTTGTTCTTTCGAATTTTGTAGTTAATAGTAGGTCTACTTGTTCTTTAGAATTAGGTAGACCTTTATTGTATTAACAATAGATACCTTATGCCTTGGCAGTAGCCACGAATGTATGTGGCTTCTTTGATGCTCATCATCAGCGAGCGTAGAATTTCGGTCTAGAGTAGACGTTGGTGTATTTATATTTTTATGCAAAAATGTTATCACACGAATTAAAGTTCTTTGGCTTTCCTCCATTCATTAAAAATTGAAGATATGAAATCTACACTGTGAACTTTAGCGAGTTAATTCAGCAACTTTCCAGTCAGTCTGATTTCCTCTTTCGTATATTTTTCGCAGTATCTCGTCAAACGACCCATTTTCTTTGAATTCAAGTGCTTTGAGATACAACTCGTTCGCGGCTCGAGAATCCTCAATACTATCATGAATTTCAACCTGCATATCTCTCTGTAATAAGTAGTTCACCAGGAATCGTAGGGAAATATATCTCCTACCTTTCAGATGAAAGATGTGTAGAGTATCTATGATTTGGCATGGTGGAACAAAGAGATTCACCTGGTGTGTGGTTAAATAAAATGGGGTAAATGACAGGTGTAGAACAGATTGTAGCAAATGGTGAAGAATGCATATCAGTGGCATAAGAATACATACAGTGTGGAAATCATTTCGAAGTCCATGACCGACAAATTTGCAACCTCTGTTTGACAGTTTCGAAGACAAGAGAAATCGAAGTGAAAATTGGAATGCTTTAATGAGGAATTGAAAGACTGGCTGGTGAGAGTACATACCTATCCACAAGATAACGCATTTTCATATATGCACTTCGTGCAGATATCAAGTGATGACTGCTAATTTTTGGATTTAAGTCTGATGAAGTGATACCACTAAATCTTGTCAAAAAGTCCATCACTGGTTCTGTGGGAATCACATGGTCGTCGACAAGCTCTTTTTCACTCTCACAATCAAGAAGGGAGATACGCCCAACTGCATTTCTCCCTTCTCGAATGACCACTTTTGACCCAGTTGCAGTGAGAGTGGATGTCTCATTTTCCACTTGGACAAACTCAGCGTCAAAGGCAAGGCTGTCCCCTTCGTGGGGTACAACTATTTGGAATCAGGTTAGTGATGATCATGAATGAATGAAAATTGGGAATGAGATTTGACCCATTTTTTAATGATAAACATAACATACCTGGAGACAAAGGCGATTCATTCCAAAATGTATCTGAAATTTCAACTCTGGGTTCTGTGATGATGTCTACGTTCATATCAACTTGTCTAAATATGATAATGCATGGCTCTTTGAATGGGACATGAAAGGCTAATGCATCATCTATTGTCGTGGATGATACATTCGGTCCATTGAATAACACCCATTCATCTTCACCTTCACTTTTAACTGCCAACTCATTTATTTTTTCTTCCACGAAATGGATTCGCTTTTCGATATCTTCGGGAGCAACGGCATGCAACAGTGTTAGCTTTGATATTCTATCAGTGTCAGCAGCGCATTGCTTGAGTTTTTCTAGTTGACTATATAATGCTCTCTTCTGATATGATACAGGTACTCTTGTGTGGACTATGTGACGACCACCAGGAGATTCGCCTCCATCGTTGGTATGTTCGTTTAGATAGGTCAGAACCAAGTCTATCCTATAGCGAGCAGAGCGGACTCCAATACCGCCTGAATTTCCAGATGTTTCCTTCAACGTCGTAACAACGCTATCGGGCAACGCCTTCCCCCTGTACTCCTGCCATTCTAATTCCGAAGAGTCCTGTTTGTGGACCATTTGTCTCGTAGTGATATTCCCATTTTCGTTAATCTCCACCTCTATCAATTCTGGTAACCAATGAGAATGATCATCTGAAACTTTTCTCCAAAATGGTAATTTATCTTGACCGTGAACCCCAGCGCATGCGCAGGAGAGAGATAGTATCTTAGGTAAGGTAGTTATTATTTTTCTTTGAACGACAGTCTCAAAATTCTTGGTTGTCTCACACCATGCACGGAGTTTGACATATTTTGATAACGAATACTGAAGCAGGTGCATGAAATCTGGTGATTCCTCGTCTGCACTGTTTTTTAAATACGCTTCGTACGACAGCTCGACAGTGTATGTCCGATTCAGATTAGCAGATGGTGGCCCAGATCCAGTGACAAATTCATTCATACTCACGCTGTCGAGTCCTTGGAGTGAGTCAATCATCTTTCCTTCCTTTGTCTTTGATCCTCTCTTGCTATTTTGGAGCTCTCTGTCCAAGTGGTGGAGCAAAAATCTGTAGAAAGCTTCTGGGCGACGTGCTATATCTGCAGCTGCTGGAGAATCATCAAGTAAAGCCAAGGATACAGCTTCTTGCATGGTCACAAAATTAGAAAGGAAGTTTGATGGCACAAATGTTCCAACAACCGGTCGACATGGATCTTCTGAAGTTCCGGGAGGCTTTGGATGGCACATTGCATGTGCTGAGATGGAATTAATCTGATGGTAGAGGAATCCAAGTTCTCCAGATAAAATTGGTGTATTTTTTGTGCTCTTTTTCGCTTTCATTTCGTCATGCACGAGTAGTTGTTGGGATTCTAGCATTGAATTTTGAATTTCTGGAATAAAGTAAAGCAGCAATAATACTGGACAGATGTAGGAATTGCTCATTGTTGGTGGATAATCGTATCCTGGGAACGCGGTATCGTTCAACGCGGCAAAATCGAATATTGTAAACATTGAATTGGCTGGACGATCTTTAGTTCTGTATCGCCAGGGAACAATTTTACCAATCTATAGGATGTAATCATTATAATGGGGTAAGCTATAATCCCCATGCACATACGAGCAGTAAGAGAAAACAGAAACACGCGTCGTGGGACTTACACTATCTCGTTCGTCGTCCTTTTTGTTCTTTTTTCGAGGGTCAACATCTACATCGTAGCAAACATTCTTTAAATGTTTACCGTGTAACAGTTTGTTAGGATTCGAAAGCTCTTGTTTGCCACTTGTGGCCGAATTTTTCATACTCTTCAAGAGATTAATGCCAAGATTAGATGTTTGTATGCTAGCCGAATAGCCATCGTCCGATGTGTTAGCTAGAATGTGTTTCAAATTTTTTGACAATACTTGTTTCCCTGCAGGACTGCAAACATTCTCAGATAATAAACCGAAAGAGTATGGGTTCCATTCTCCATTCAAAGCTGTTGGAGTAACCATTGGTTCCTTGCACATAACATATGGATTGAAGACTGAAATTGAAGGCGCATCGTGTGAAACGCTGCCCTGTAGTAAGTGCGGTTCGATAGAAAGTGGTGGTGGCTCGAGGAATGTTGGAGTATCTAAAGGTTCATCATTCGAAAGGTTTTCTAACTTTCCTTTCTTCGCCATGATCTGATCATATCCAGACATTGAGTAAGTCATAACATTCCCATGGCTCGTGCCGATCGCCAAATTCTTTCCAACACAGCTGACTGCCGTGATCGCTTCACTCGAATCCATAGGAAGGTTAAAGTAATCATTTGAAGCAGATGGATTACCACTTAAAGAGTCAAAGGGTGTTATGATCTGTACCCCACCACCAGCTTGTCCGCTACATGCGAGAACCCTATCCACATCGGTATCGTCTAAACCAGGAATGAAAGACACAAATCTAGGACCACCTTTTAAACCACTGAAAGGATGAGCAATTCCACCTCTCCCAAGGTATCTAATGTCAAAAACCAGAACATGTTCGTCCGGAAAGGCGTAAAGTTGCGATGACGCAGCTGAGTAGTTCACTGGGCATCTACTTGAGAATCCAGTGGTGCAGATCAAATTGCCTGATGTTGCTATGTGTGCTACACCACCACCATGAGCTTTAACTTTAGCGCATTCCATGTAATTTCCACCTCTCCAGCTTCCATCGAAAATCCTTAGTGTGCCGTCAGAGCAGCCTGCAATAATATTTGTTGTTTCATGATTCGTCGCGAGATCAGAGATACACATTTTGCTATGACCACTATCAGTCCTCACAGCATGCGAGGCTGCAACTTTCAAAGAGCTAGAATATAAGTCCAAACAATACAAATTAGTACCTGCTCTGTTTGTGGAAACTCCTCCTACAGTAACATGAGTTGCGCATGAACTGATCATCTTGTCGTCTACACCCGGTTCGCTGTAAATTCCAGGATGGAAAGTTCCAGATACCATGCCCATGATTTTGCTGCTGCTAACTTGAAGGCCTCCTCTGGTATGCACCCGTACAGCACTAGGGGATATACTACAGTGATATCCTTCCGATTTCTCCTTGCCACTTTCATCCATTATTGTGGTGGAAGCCACTTTTGATGTAAAGGGCAAGATGTTTGTTACCCCCAGATGATGTCTTTTAGCCATGATTCCAATTTCTGATTTGCTAACAGGATCATATGGAGGAAGGTAGGCATGATTTGGAATTTTCATATGAATTTTATTAGCAGGAGGTGTTTTGTAAGAGTTGCCATAAATTGAAGTTGAAATATTGTCCAGCACTTCAACCTTTGCTTCTGGATGAGCAGCACATGCTGAGTATAGGGTGCCCGCTGAAAATATATGAGTTGCTAGCATCGATGCTCTCTGCTCTGCTGGGGATTGATATCCAGCGTGGTGCCGTTTTCGGTGAATAAGTGTTGTATGACCTGCGACATAAGTGGCATCTGCAACTGGATCTATTGCAATGGCGCTGACTGGAGCTGACTGAATGTGAGGCATGTAAGGTGGCATGAAAGGATAAAATGTTCCCTCAGGCATATTGGCGTCGCTATCATGTGTTTCGTAATAGCCATTAATTGCGCCATCGGTGATATAATTATCGTCGTACTGTTGGCTATTATCATCGTACATGCCATATTCAGGATGATCTGCAGAGGAAGAATTTGGGTTGAATTCGGAAGCTCCAGTGTTCATCCCCTCGGCTCCATAACCAGCATTGCTATTTCTCATTGCCAGCTTTGAAAATTCTTTGCCGACACCAGGTTCAGAAATGTATTTGATATGCTCACAAACTGGATGCTGTCATGTCCACAGTAGTGAAGGTGAGTGAGTGGGATGAATTTTAGGTGTTATCACAACGCTTTTATGTTTCTCGTAGATCTATCTAGAAAGATATTTAGATGTTTTGGAGTGTTTTTGTTTAGTGTGCGTTTATTTGTCAGGAGGAGGAAGGTTGTCAATGATCCGTATCAGGTAGGGTCACAAAGATTCAAAAATTGGGCGATGTTCAGTTGATTGTCAAGAACTAACAGCAGTACCTTTAATAACGACCCTAAGATGTACTAGCTAGCTCTCTAGAGTCCCTACCTACCTTCTTCTCTCATTCTAGAGCTAGTAGAGTAGTATAGTAAAGATCAGCAAAGAAATCACCAGTAACAATCAGGAAGTAGTAAAAAGGGTGAACAAAGAAAGATTCTAGAAATTGATGTTGCGTTAAGGTATCAAAACAATGATCGGAAACACCGTATTTTGTTTGGCATTCCTCCCATCTGGCTCCACATCTTTGTTTCTGTTATACAGGCAATGGCTCCAAATTGTCCCCGAGACGGCGAAGGTGCACAAATGCATCAGAGCCATAACCCTCCATGCTCTCGATCGAGACGTCACCACCAAAGTACCTCGCATACGATTTGCTGATTGGGAGACCATATCCAAGTCCTGCTAGCGGTGCATCAACAGAGTGGTCCACGAGCTCGTTATTATTATCAAATCCCATCAAACTATCTTGAATTGCTGGATCGGCTGTTGTGAACAGATAGCTCCATATTTTCTTCCGATTTGATCTGGGAATCCCTCCCCCCTCGTCAGATATCTTTATTACGACATCTTCGTTTGACTGACCATCTGCTATGACAACTTCGATTGGTGGCCATTTCCTAGGGTCTATTCCATGATGCTCACAAGTGGCCCGCATGGCATTCTTTAATAACTCCAGGATTATGTAGTGTAGCTGAGTTGGTATGTAAGGACATGTCAAATCGAGCCGGCCGGTAATAATGACCTCAGGGAAAGTTCCGAATCTATTTTCGCACATATAACTTGCATCGATCACAGCTCGTTTGACAACATCGTAAGGAGAAGTATGCAGGTCAATCATCCCAATGTGACCATCCATTGTGGGACTTCGCAATGCAAAGTACTGACCTGCTAGGACCCGTATTCCGATTCGACTCATATAAAACCTGTCCAAAAATGCATGGCATTCATTCATGTATTCGAATGATCCTGCATCCAAATTTTCAATTTTGTTCTTCCTTATCAATTCTCTGAGTTCATAGGCTCCCTTGGCCATTTGAACGAGTACTGAAGAATGTCTTTCGTACAGAAGCTCAAGTTTTCTAGCGAAGAGCGCTTCTCTTACATTAGAATCAATAGGAGGTTCTTTGACTAGAGAAAGAAAAGATGAGATGTATATATCTTTAACTGCTTGAACTGAAGACATGTCCTTCAGGAAGGGAACATTGTCCAGATCTTTGATTCTCCGAGCGAGGCGTATTGGCATTTCACGATGAATGAAGCTAGCAACCTGCAATAAAACTTCAGATGATGCTGTTGGATTTCTGACAAGTGAAGATTTCACGCGTTCTAATTGATTTCCACTATTTTTGGCTGTGGAATGATGGTGCAACAGCTCACCGCGACCAGTTCTAGTGAGAGTTTGTAACGATACACTTGTTTGAAGTTTTTGCGAGTATTCCTAGATAATAGTAAAACGGGTTAGATGTTCTCACGCAGCAATTGATTAAATGAATAATTGACGACGTGACTGTATGGGCGGGTCACTCGTTAAAAACGCAGCATGATGCCATGTCCGCATTGGAGGCTGC
>Ga0306864_1001176_pt1 | contig 10951 bp, 10 predicted proteins | sample AntRauTorckE5430_FD_190448 | JGI IMG/M metagenome (GOLD analysis project Ga0306864, IMG submission 190448) | Saline lake microbial communities from Rauer Islands, Antarctica - Metagenome Torckler E5 #430 (v2) (version 2) | ecosystem: Environmental > Aquatic > Non-marine Saline and Alkaline >...
CGAACAGGTTATAGTCCGTGAACGTGGTGCCCACACCCGGATCCGTGTCATACGAGAGAAGCAACTTTCCGCCACTCGCTACGAGACCCGCTATCGTCACTTGATTCCCGTCGTTCTTCAAATCTTCGACATTCACCGACCATTCGAAGTTCCACATTGCCCGGTGCGCAGGTGGATTACCGTCGGCAAGGTTGAACGAATAGGTATCCACCCCATCCCAGTTGAATTGGTTTTGCGGGTTCCCGGAGGCGTCGTAGCGCAACTTGGCACGCAGACCCAGTTCGATGTTCCCTCCAATCGGGTTGCTGGGAAAGGAAAGTTCGGTGTCAGTCTTGGTGAAGCTGCCGTTGGTGTTCCCCGAACCGAAGATGATATCCGGTGTGACGCTGGCGGCACTCGCCGCACCGGCGGAAAACACAAGCGCAAGCTGAGGTACCCCCCGAAATTCGGACACTGACATAAGCTACGATTTGCAGTCTGCTGATCTTCGACGAGAAGGAGATCAGAGATGTCGAAACGCAAACAACATGCGCCCGAGTTCAAGGCGAAGGTCGCACTGGAGGCCCTGAAGGGCGAGGAAACCGCCGCCGAGCTGGCGAGCCGGTTCGGGGTGCATCCAACGATGATCCATCAATGGAAACGTGCGCTCCTTGAGGGCGCATCCGGTGTGTTCGAGCGCGGCGGCCGAAAGAAGCCCGAGATCGACGAGGAGCAGGTGAAGGAACTGCACGCCAAGATCGGGGAGTTGGCTGTGGCCAACTCTTTTTTGGAACGAAAGCTCAAGCCCTGGGGCGGGAAGTGAGGCGCGGCATGATCGAACCCGATCACCCACAGCTGTCGATCGGTCGGCAGTGCGAGTTGCTGTCGATCTCGCGCTCGTCGTTCTACTACACGCCAAAGGGGGAGACCGGGCAGAACCTCGGCCTGATGCGACTGATCGACGAGCAGTTCCTGGAAACTCCGTTCTTCGGTGTCCGGCAAATGACGTGGCACCTGCGCAACGACGGGCACCTGGTGAACGAGAAGCGCATCCGGCGGCTGATGCGCCTCATGGGTTTGATGCCGATCTATCAGAAGCCCAACACCAGCAGGCCGGCGAAGGGTCACAAGATCTATCCCTACCTGCTGAAGGGGCTGAGGGTAGAGCGGCCGAACCAGGTCTGGTGCTCGGACATCACCTACCTGCCGATGCGGCGCGGGTTCCTGTATCTCGTCGCCATCATGGACTGGCACACCCGGAAGGTCCTCGCATGGCGCATCTCGAACACGCTGGAGGCCGACTTCTGTGTCGAGGCGCTGAACGAGGCCATCCACAAGTTCGGCCCGCCCGAGATCATGAATACTGACCAGGGCAGCCAGTTTACTTCCTTCGCCTGGACGGACCACCTGCGCCGGACCGGCGTGCGCATCTCGATGGACGGAAAGGGGCGGTTCCTCGACAACATCTTCATCGAGCGGCTGTGGCGGACCCTGAAATACGAGTGCGTCTACCTGCACGCCTGGGAGACCGGATCAGAAGCGAAGGCGGGCATCCGGAAATGGATGACCTTCTACAACCACCAACGCCCACACTCCGCCCTTGGCGGCAGACCGCCAGCCGTGGTCTATTGGCAGAGAAATGAAACAACCAACCCCGATCAGCAGATGCAAAGAGTAGCTTAAATCACGCCAGATCCTGTCCAACCAATGGGGAGTAGCTCAAGCGCCGGAACGGTTCCGGCAAGTTTAAAATCTTTCATATGATACTCCATCACTGTCATAGGATGCCCGCTTGAGAGGGCTATTCATGCGAACGCAAGGCGAGACTGTCGGCGCAGAAAAGTCCTCGCAACCGTCGGCCTCGAAAAACCGCGATTCAGCGCGAAAACGTGGTTAATTGTGGAAACTGACGGAACAATAGCTCGAAACGCGCCGGATTGATGACGCCTCAGCCCGTGCCGCGAGTCCCCGCGCGTTTGCGCACCCAGCCGAGAAAGGCCGCGTCGGGGCTGCGCAGGCGGGGCCGGCCGGTGGCGGCCCACCAGGCGCGCCAGTCGGCCTCGAGCGCGTAGGCATCCGCGCCGGGCATCAGGCGGCGCGCCTCGTCCAGCGCGTCCGCGCCGGGGCGCGGCCCCTCGCCCGGGGCCAGTTTCACGCGGCGCGGGCGCACATGGATGATGTCGCCCGGTGCCTCGGAGATCTCATAATCGGGCAGGTGGTCGGCCGCGATCATGTCGCGGATCATCCGCCGGAACACCCGGATCGGCGAGGCCGAGCCGGACTTGTGCGCCAGCACGGGCAGCGAGACGCGCCATTCGGGCTGATGGCCGCAATGCTTGCGCGCCAGTTCGTAGATGCGCCGCTCCATCGGTTTGCGCAGGCGGAAATAATCGCGACTGAGCGTCAGCACGGATTTCGCCAGCACCGCCCGGTACAGCCATTCGGCCAGCGACACCTTGACCGACACCATCCGCCCGCCCCGCGTCCGGCGCTGGATCTGCCAGGCCTCGATCAGGCCGAAGCCGGTCGTCTCCTCGATCTCGTCGGTGGTGATGTTGGTGGTGATGCGGGTGCCGGCCAGACGCTCGAACGCCTCGACCAGCCGGCGGTAGCCGTCGCCGGAGGTCTCGCGATTGGTCGCCACCAGAAGATCATGCGCGCGCAGATGCACCACGCGGCTTATGGGCCGCCCGGCATTGAGCGCCGCCATCAGCTGGCTGATGCAATAGATCAGGATGTCCTTGTCAAACAGCGTCGCCCGCCCGCGCACCGAGGGCGTGACCGTGATGGTGACGTTGTTATGCGCATAGGACAGCACCCGCAGATCCGCCCGCGTCGAGAGCGAAAAGAGAGGGTGTTCCATCGAGGCCAGATCGTTCTTGGGCAGCGCATCGAGGATGTCGCAGACAAAGAAATCCGCCGTCGGATGCCGTCTGGGCAGCAGCCCGCGCTGCCCTGATCCTGGCTGTCGCTCTGGCTGGCCGCTCATGCCTGTCCCTGCCCCGGCCTGCTTGTTCGGCCTGCTCTTTTGTTTCGGGGTTTCATTATCACCACCTTATCCACAGGCCCTCCCTCGCGTCCAGTATCGAGGGCGCGCGCATCGTGGGTTCGGAATCGCCTGATTGTGGGTTCGGAGTCGCAACATCGTGGGTTCGGAATCGCACGCCTCTTGAAAAGCGGTTGAATGTCACATGAAATCAGGTGCATGGAAATTTGACGATCTCGCGTAACTATAAATAACAATCCATTAACAACAGGGTTTTTTGAGCACCGCGTCATGTCTGCGCCGGACCCCGGTCAAGAGGTCTGAATTTGCTGAGAAAACACCTGGAAACGGGCGAATCGATCCAGGACACCGCAGGAAAATATTCCCATGTTCGGTTTTTTAGGGTACATATCCCGAAACGCAGCACATGAGGCAAATGATGGCACATGACGGGTCTTCCCCCCTGCCCCCCTATTTCAACATCTCTCCGGATGCGGCGATGGCCGATCTCGATCCGCCACAGCAGACGACGGATTTCGGACGCATCGCCGAAGCCTGTCTGCGGGGACGCCGCGATCTGGCCTCGCGCGGGCTCGACGACGGCGGCGGGCGGCAGTTGCGGCAGTTCTCGACATGGGAAATCACCCGCTACCTGATCCCGATCGCGACCGCGCATTTCCGCCGCGTGCTGAAAGCCAATCCCGACCTGCCGCAGGGGCGTTCGGAAACCGCGGGCGGGGCCAAGTGGTTCACGCTGGACGAGGTGCTGCGGCTGCGCGCGCATTTCGCGGCGGAAGGATCGAAGACCAAGGAATACCAGCCCTGGCGCCCCGAGGGCCTGCCCGCCAAGATGGTGGCGGTGGCGAACTTCAAGGGCGGTGTCGGCAAGACCAGCACGGCGGCGCATCTGGCGATGTCGGCCGCGCTCGACGGCTACCGGGTGCTGGTGATCGATCTCGACAGCCAGGGCTCGATGACCTCGATCTTCGGCGGCAAGGTAGAGGATGAATGGTCCACCATCTTTCCGCTGCTGGCGCGCCATTACGGCCGCCACCTGCAAGAGGACAATCGCCAGCGGGCGCAGCGCAACGAGGCCCCGCTGCCCATAGACGACACGCTGGCCGAGGCGATGAAGATGCGCGCGCAGGATCTCGTCCAGACAACCCACTGGCCCAATATCGACCTGATCGGGGCGCAGCTGAACCTTTACTGGTCGGAGTTCCAGATCCCCGTCTGGCGGATGGCCGCGCGCAGCTGGAAGCTGTGGGATGCGCTGACCGAAAGCCTCGAGGCCGATGGCGTGTTGCAGGACTATGACCTGGTGTTTCTCGACACCCCCCCTGCCCTCGGCTATCTGACGATCAACGGGCTTTCGGCCGCTGACATCCTTCTGGTGCCTCTGGGCGCCTCGTTTCTGGAGTTCGATTCCACGGGACGATTCTTCGAGATGCTGCACGCCACCTTCCAGTCCATCGAAGAGGGCGAGAACATGGCCGCCCGCGCGCTTGGCCGTGACGGGGTGCGGTTCGAATGGGATGCGGTGCGCGCGTTGATCACCCGCTACGATGCCTCGCAGCAGGCGGAACTCGCCGGGTTGATGCAGGCCTATCTTGGGCCCGCGCTCGCCCCACAGCGGCAGGATTACACCGCGCTGATCGGCCAGGCCGGCGAACAGGTCAGCGGCATCTACGAGGCCGATTACCGCGATTTCAACCGCGAGACCTATATCCGCGGGCGCGAGACGTTCGACGCGACCTATGCCGCCTTCAAGAAGCTGCTTTACGGGGTCTGGCGCCGCGATCAGTTGGAGAAGACCGCGTCAGAGGCAACGTCGGGGGCAGCACAATGACCAATGCCGTGATCCCTGCCCCGCCCCCCGAATGTTTCGCATGCGAAATATTTGCCGGAGCCTCGGGATGTTTCGCGCGCGAAACATCTCCCCTGCCCGTCCTCGTATTCCGGGAGATCGCCCATGGCAAAACGTAGACGTCTCGGGGGTCCGCTGCAGGATCACCTCGCCCCGTCGGAGGCCACGCCGACCACCGCCTCATCGGCCCCGATCGCCCGGATCGCAGGCGAAACCTCGGTCAACGCGGCCTTCGAAGAGGTCCGCCAGGAGCTTGATGCCGCACGCAGCGAAGGCCGGCTTGTCCTGCGCCTGCCGCTGGAGGGGATCGAGACCGCGTGGCTGATCCGCGACCGCATCGATCCCGGCACCGGCGAGGATCCGGATTTCGCCGCGCTGCTCGACAGTCTGCGCGACCACGGGCAACGCAGCCCGATCGAGGTCGCCGATATGGGGCAGGGCCGTTACGGGCTGATCTCGGGCTGGCGGCGTCTGACGGCCCTTAGGCAATTGCACGCCGAGACCGGCGAGGCGCGCTTCGCCACGGTGCTGGCCCTGCTGCGGCGGCCGGAAAATGCACAGAGCGCCTATCTGGCGATGGTCGAGGAAAACGAGATCCGCCTTGGCCTGTCCTATTTCGAGCGCGCGCGGGTCGCCGCGAAAGCGGTCGAGGCCGGTGTCTACCCGTCCACCAAGACGGCGCTGCAATCGCTCTTCGCCACCGCGTCGCGTGCGAAACGCTCCAAGATCGGATCGTTCCTGACCCTGTACCAAACCATGGGCGATTTCGTGCGGTTTCCCCAGGCGCTGACCGAACGGCTGGGGCTGTCGCTGGCCAAGATCGTGGAAGAGGACGCAGGCGCCGAGGCGCGGCTGCGCGCCCGTCTGGCGGTGGCGGAGGCCGAGGATCCCGAGGCCGAGCAGACCCTTCTGGCGGAGTTCATCGCGACCGAAACGACGAGCGTCGCAGCATCGGAGCCCGCGCCGCAAACCGCCCCGAAACCCAATGAACGGAAAGCCCCGGCGGCCTCCGCTCCCGCGGCGGCCGAGATCTCTCCGGGTGTCCATCTCAGCCAGAGCGGCGGCACGCTGCGCCTGTCGGGGCCGGGGGTGGATTCCGCGTTCCGCGACGCGCTCGAGGCCTGGCTGCGCGGCAAGGCCCGCGACTGATCGGCACATGAGATGTTTCGCACGCGAAACATCTGGCGGTCCCTTACAAACCGGCGGCTTTCGTCAGGTTGACGCGGAACCGGTCGCGGCGGCGCTGGTAGCGACGGGTCATCTCGGCCGAGGCGTGGCCGAGATGGCGCTGCACATGGCGCTCGTCCACCTCCGCCGCACTGGCCAGCCCCGCGCGCAGACTGTGCCCCGAATAGAGCGCGAGACGTTCGGCCTCGGGCAGATCCGGGCGCAGGCCGGCCGCCAGCACGCAGCGCTTGATCAGGCGCGCGACATGCCGGTCATTCAGCCGATCCCCGAGCGCGCAGGTGCCGTCGCGCGACGTGCGGGTGAAGATCGGCCCGAAACTGATGCGTCCGAAATGCAGCCACTCCTCGACCGCATGTACCGGGCAGGTCCGAGGCGACGATCCGCGCCCCACCTCCACCACCCGCCAGCCGGTCTTGGAATCGAGGCTCAGCAGCGCGCCCTCCGCGACGATCTCGATCCAGCCGCGGCTGTCGGGCGTGTCATCCTTGCCGGCATCCAGCCCCACGATCTCGGACCGGCGCAACCCGCCCGCATAGCCCAGAAGCAGGATCGCCCGGTCGCGCAGGCCCCGCAGATCGAATTGCAGGGTGGCCACCATGGCGAGGATGTCTTCGGCCAGAATCGCCTCTTTCTGAACGGGGGGCCGCGCATGCCGACGGCGGATCCCGGCCAGTACCGAGGCGATATGCCGGTCACCGCGATCAAGCCTCAGCCCGCGCTGTGCATAGCCCCAGCCAAGCCCGGACAGCCGGCGCTCGATCGTCGCGACCGTGAGCGGGTGGGTGCCATCCGCCGGAGCCGCCAGATCCGCGAGGTAGAGCCCGATCAGCTCTGGCGACGGGGGCAGGGGGTCCGTGCCGCGCTTCCGGCACCAGCGCGCGAAATGCGCCCAGTCCTTGGCATAGGCTTGCCGCGTGTTGTCGGACGCGGATTGTTTCGCATAGTCGCGCGCGGTCTCCACCAGCCGGTCCAGCGCACCGGACCCGGCGACATGGGCGGGCAGGGTGATCGGTGTCTCCTCCTGCGACTTGTTTTCAGCGTCCGGGGGCAGGTTTCCGGTCGGACTGTCGGATTTTTGAAACTGCGTTTTATGTGTTTTCAACGTGTTGCCTCTGTCGCATTTCCGAAGCCAATTTGAGGTATCTGATACTGGAAGCGATTCAAGTCGCTATTGGTAAGACTATCCAGCCGCTATGCACTGAGCAAACCATGTCCAGTAATCTTGGTAGTGTCTCCTGAAGTGGTGCAAGAGGCCGCGCGCGGAGCCTTTTGGCGTAGCGCAGCGCGCGGTCGGTGGTGACGCTGGCGGCTACCGTCGATCTTCGGCAAAGGTTCGGGCTGCAACACTCGAAACCAAAGACGGAGATGATGATGACCGATGAGAGAATGGCACTGCTTGAGCTGGTTGAACAGCAGGCCGATGGCGATCTTGTGCGCGAGATGCTGGCATTTGCAGGAGGTTCAGCGAGCCACAGCAAGGCCTGCTTTAGCAGACCCGCCGGCCCTCCAAATATTCTTCTGAAAGCCGACGATTGCTGTCTTCATAGGCGGCGAGAACCTCGTCTTTTAGCCCGGGCGCAAAGCGTAATGGAGGTCCGGCGTGCAAGACCTTGGAGAGGCGGCTGTGGGCTCTCCGACGCAGCGCGACGCCGAGACGCCGACGCGCTGCGTGCTGACTCTCTGCGCCCGAGGGATAGTCTTGCAGCGTCAGAGCACTGATGAACCGGTAGATTGCCTCACCGCCCCGCCCCACCGCCTTGTTCGCACGGACCGTCGTCTGGTTGGTTGTGGCGAAATCGATGCCGGTACGGCGGGCGAAATCGGACACCACATTTCCGTTGTGCAAACACTTCGGATCGTAGACCCCTATTTCCAGCGATTCGCGCCCAAACGCCGCTTCCCACCGCTTCAAAAGAGCGTGGAAGTCGAAATAGTCACTTTTCTCTATTGCCGCTCGGGCGAAGCGCCGCTTTCCAATGTCGTGACCCACCCGAAGCGCCGTGCTGTAAAGGCTTTCCATCAACTCGTCTTGGCGACGCAAGTAGACGACCACGCGGGCCTTTTCGAAATGGGCGCTGCAGAAGGCTGCGACCCTCTGAGTCTCGCGTTCAGTTGGCAATCGTGAATGGAAGTGTTCACTGGTGATGATCAGGCGCTTGTGATTGCGCGACAGCGCCGCGATCTCTGCACTCAACGACTCGGGCCACCCTTCGAAGAACCTGCGCTTTCCCTCCGCGTCGAAAATCCCCTTCGAGCGGAGCATGTCGTCTGATTTTTCATCATCTCGGAACCATGCTGGCAGCAAACGGTTGTTTGGCTTCCCGGCGCAATCCAAAAGAGCCAAAGCTTGGCCGGATAGAGCTTCCACATTTGAGTAAAGGAACTGTTGGATTGCAGTGGTTCCCGTCTTTTCAATGCCGATATGGAGGACGACTTCCATCTGATATTCCCCGATTCGCCTTGGGACAAAAAAAGATTGGCGCCGCCGGTTGCAACTCCCCAAGCGATTCCGGCTTGCGAAATCCGATCGAGCACTCCGCACCGGCAGCAGGCTGTCAGGAAGCGGCCCATACTTGCTCCCGATCTTGGCGATCGGTATCCTTTCGGGCGCACGTCGCAAAACCTTCTTCGGCTGGTATTCTCCAAGTGGCCTACCGTCTGACCGAAAGATTGCCCGACGCGGCCACCAGATCAAGCGTTTTTGTCCCGGGTGGTGCCTGTGATCGCGGGGACGCTTGGTAGTGTCGGCCACATGACTGGGCCTGCCTTGCGCGCGGCTTACTATAACGACTGCTCTCAGGGTGGCGCGATCATCAATTGTTGCTTTGGCGTGATGCAGCCAATAGACGACAGGCGTGGTGTACTAAAAGCATCAAGGAGGCAGGAATGTCTAGGAAACCAATTTCTATAGGAATGCCTACGTATAACAATGAAGCCACGATCGAGCGTGCGATCCGATCCGTGATAAACCAGACATACCAGAATTGGTGCCTATATATTTCCGACGATTTTTCATCCGACCAAACCCTTGAGCGCATCGAGAAGCTCGCGGCAACCGCTCCAGATCGGATCAAGATCGTCTCCCCTTCAAGCCGTCAATACTATATGAACTTCAAGCACGTGTTGGACTTTGCTGACACGCACTACTTTGTCTGGCTTGCAGGAGACGATTGGTGGGAACCAGATTTCCTCGTACGATGCCTCGCCTGTCTGGAAAATGAGCCACAGGCCGTTGCGTGCTTGGCCCGTTGTCAGTTTTACAAGGCCGATGGCAGCAGCTACATTGATCCCAAGGCGCGCGCGATGGAGGAAAGCATGTCTTTCCGAGTCGCGCGCTATCTTCTGGATCCTGACCAGACCCGTATGTATGGCTTATTCCGCCGAGAGGCTCTGGTGCGGTCCTTCCCTTCTGAGGTCTGCCACGCCTATGATTGGTGCCTGATCGCAGGGACCCTGAGATTGGGCACTCATGTGGACATTGACGAACATCTTATGAATCGCGAGCGGACACCGAGTGAGCGTTATATCGATGTAGTTGATCGGGATGAACCATCTTCCGTGCTACACTTTTTCCCTGTGTTGCGCATGTCGTGGGTTGGGTTACGAGATGGCATCATTCCCATCACGCCGCGCGTGATTGCTGCGCTTTTCTACATCAATCTCTTGAAAAATAGGCAGCAGATGCAACGGCGTGCTATAACCCTCACCAAGCTTATCTCCCCGATCTACCGCGTGACACTAATCATCACGAAGAGGCTTGCCTCACCGCCTACCTGACTGGCGCAACATAAGCGATTTTTCCAAGCCCAGAGCCCCTATGAAAATCAACCGATTACGGCGAAACAGTAAACAGAAAAGCGGCCCCTCATAAGCTTCCGTCTAACCTGGAAGATTTTCGAGAGACCAAGATCGCCCGCTTCTCGTGGAAGGCGATGTCCATCTCTTCGATGCTTTCGACCGTCACGGATTGCCACCGCATGCCGAGAGATATATGCCTTGGCAAGCGACGTTTCGCGGCGTTCGATTGTTGGGGCTTGAAACAGAGGTACTGTATGCTCCCTCGTGACGGTGTCATTTTGGTAGCGACTGGAGATGGCTACATCAAGCTCGCGCTCAGGGCGACAGAGAGCCTGAAAGCAGTTTGTCCAGATCTTCCCGTGGACCTCTTCGCGGACCGGGATGTTGAAAGCAGCGTGGTCGATCGTGTGGTGCAACTGGAAGTCCCTTGGGTGCGCTCGAAAATCGACGGGATGCTCGCGACCCGCTTCGATCCTGCCCTTACCCACGACCCGCGCGAAACAGTGGCGGACAGGCGGTCTGGCGCAAGCGGCTCCCGCCGGCCTATCCCCAGTTCAACGGCGGCATGATAGCCTGTCGCAATACCGATGATGTGCGCGCTTTCCTGCACGAATGGAAAGCGGCGGCTCGCGAGTATGGCACCGGACGTGATCAACCGACGTTGCGCGAACTGCTCTGGGACAGCGACTTGCGCTTGGCCGTTCTTCCCGAGGAATACAATCTGCTGCATTTAGAACCGCTCTCCAAGTGGTGGACCCGCCGCACGGCACCATGGATCCTGCATAGTCCCAGGCTGCATCAGCACATTGGCCTGGGGTCGCCATATATAAAGAACGTCGAGCCGTTGATCGGACCTCATGCCGCGAACCGGCTGCCGGATCTGCTCGCTGCCGATCATACGCTCGCGAAGGCACGCGGCGAAGAACGCATGCCCGGACCGGGGCACCGTGGTGCCCGGTACCTGCGGGCCTACCTGCGCACGGCTCCCTTCAGGCTGCGCAGGTGGGTCTGGTGGCAACGATTGCGCGTTCCGGGATCATCCGATCACCGGTTCCGATAACATCCGATCAGTGATTCCGATTTGATCCGATCACCTGTTCCGGGGCATCCGATCAGTTGGGTGTTCCGGCCGG
>Ga0306864_1001177_pt1 | contig 10947 bp, 13 predicted proteins | sample AntRauTorckE5430_FD_190448 | JGI IMG/M metagenome (GOLD analysis project Ga0306864, IMG submission 190448) | Saline lake microbial communities from Rauer Islands, Antarctica - Metagenome Torckler E5 #430 (v2) (version 2) | ecosystem: Environmental > Aquatic > Non-marine Saline and Alkaline >...
GGGAAGATAATTTCATGTATAAGAAAATAAATAGTGATTTACGTATAGTTTACGTAACAATAAACAAGTAATTTCTTATAATAGGAAAAGAAGGCAGTAATACTGCCTTTTTCATGTGCGTAGATTGCTCGGTCGCTCGTTGCTCGTTGCTCGTTGCTCGCTACACGCTTGTAGCTTGTAGCTTGCTACTTGGTCATTGGTGACGACTGGTAACAATTTTCAATTTTCAACTCCAATAAAAAGGAGGTTATCTATGGTATGATAGGTTATTCATAACCAATATTTGACATTTGTACTCTCGATTAATCATCAATCATTAATCATCACTGCAAACCAGCTGCAAACTATGTACAAGCGGCCACCTTCTTCCTCTTTCTCAAATTCCATGTCTCCACTGAGCAGCACAACGAAATCCTTCGTATCGAAATAAAGGAATTCCCATTAATGCTACATAAAGAAAACTATTTTCCAAACTATTATTTACAAAAAGACTTGATTTCGATAGACTTACCGTACAATTGTTCGTGATTAATTTTAATACAGTTCGTCATTACAATCAAGAACACTCTATGACATTCCCAGTTTCCAAATGCACCGGGATTATGCAGCAACCCAACCCTGTGTATATTGGTAATACTTCAAACAGGATTGTCTTTACGCTCCCAAGACTTCAAGGCATTTGTGTTTTTCTAATATTGTATATGGGGGATCATGCAGCGTAAATTGTTAATGCTACAACTCAAACTGGCTCACAACTCCCATGACTTCATGTCATTCATGTATCTCTGATATTTCGCAACCGTGAGGTATTCTAACTTATCAATTTGAGTTCCTCCTGGAGAAATGAAAAAAACAGTGCCCACGTCTTGTCTCGTCATTTTTGAATTACTGGCACCCGTTAAATGTACTGCTCTGTTATCCTTGTCTGAGTTTGGTCTCAATGTCTCAATCACTTGACCTGTGTGCGTATAAGCCGTAGCATCCAACAAAAAATCATAAACTGGATGAATGTTCTCACCTCTTAATGCTATAGGCCCCATAACATGAATGTTTGTTCGCCCTCGAGACACCTCCTTCACAAAGTCAATGCAATCATCTCCTTTCTCATAACCTTCTATTTCATATGGAAACACAATGAATTCCACTGTGGATGGAGCAATCTTTCTGAACTTGTGGAAATCAGCAATGAACTTCGCTTCATCTTCTTTCTTGCACGTCAATGGCAGGTTAACGATAGAGGTAATCTATCACGACGAGGATAATTAGTTATTAGTTATCAGGTGGGCACTGGCTTAATTAATAACAAAAATGCATCCATATTACTCTCGTTTGCATCATATCACTTACATATCCATCAAACCGTTCAAAATTTAGGTTTGTTCCATCCCATTTTGTGGCACTGAGCTCAAAGAACGCATCATGGTCATCAATGTATTTACTCTTGTAGAATGGAGCTATATCCATGCATGCCTTCTTGCAGACCATCTCCATCTACAGTAGACAATATAAAATAAGCGTTGACGATATGTGAGGATTATGATCAGCAGTACAATGCTTCGAGTTAATTGTGTTTCCCTTCGCGGAGAAACATATAATGTACTCGACTTACATCTACTTTGTCTGTAACACATCTGTTGTTTGATGGAAGAAGGAAAATGATTCATATTTGATTAATGTATGCAATGGAGGGAAGATGAGTATATTCATATAGAATGATCATATTATATAACATATAACTTACTTGGATGGCTTTTCATTGGCCATTTCCAAACAAATTTTCTCGTCATGAAAATTGTTTGTATAAATAGGCTCCTTCTTCTCATCGAGAAAAAAGGAGAATGGAGTATCTTTAGCTACCACAAATGAAGAAGTGAGGAGGATCAATGAAGCAAGTAACTTCATTGTCAGTGTTCTTTATCGATGACGGATAATGGTCTTGTGGTTTGGTGCCTTGTTTGTTGTCTTGCTACTTTTGGCGTCTTGGTCCTTTCGTATGCTGTACTTTTCTAGTTTTACACTGGTTCTGGAAATCCAAAATAGGTTATTCTTTATTCTCTTCCTTCTATTCTCTTCCTTCTCACAACTCCCCCCGCGCGCGTTGCCTGCCCGTGCTACGTGCCCTATCGCCCGCCCTCGCCCGTTGTGCCCACAACAAACAGTAGTCGTAGTAGTATCGTGGTGCCGACTATCCTGTTGCAAGTTGCGATCACTAATAGAACCGCTGTCAGTTACAATGGATGCATCTTCAGACGAGCTACGAATTGCGAAGCATCTCCTTTTATCCTCTCCACCGGGACAATTTGATCTCATCCTCCAAGATCTTACGGAACTTCTATCTCTTTCGCAGGACTGGACAGAAACAACCCGGCAAGAGCACAATTCACGCACTGGAAGAGAAGCATTGGACTCTTTCAAGACTACACAGCCTGAAAATGATGCATTAGGCCTACAAGACGGCATGCAACAATACATTGATCAATTCTATGATTCTAAAGGTGTTACCTCGAACCACACATTTTCGTCTCCAAATGAAGATGGCCAAGTTACAATATTGCTCTATGCGGAACGTATCCAATTGCAGCAATATCACGCTGGATCCTGGATGGCAAGATATTTCATCAATGCGCATGCCGACAGGAATACATTCACCATCAGTGGAACAATTGTTCTTCATGCGCATACATTTGAAAATGGCAATCTGCAGCTAAAATCTACAGTTGATTTGCCTAGTGTTGAAACTAATAAAAGTGGAATCTTCCAACAAATTCAAAAATGGGATGAAGCATCAGTCATGACACTGAGAGGTGTTTATGATGATATGCCAGGAGAAATACTGAAGAAGCTGAGGAGGGTCATGCCTGTGACTAGGACAAGATTTGTCTGGAATGTTGAAGGGCATAGGGGTATTCGACAGCTTGGTGTTGAAGTTCAAAATCGGGAGTGAGAACTCATCAAAGCTGTGGCTAACAATTGAGCTGTTTCCATCAGGATTACAATCTGATTAATAACGGGCTTCTAGCATGCTGAAAAACCAGTAGGTAGTAGATAATATGGTTTCATTAAAACGAAGTTTCGTGTTTGAAAGTATGATTTTGATTAGCTCCTTCATTTTCCAGTTTCCGCAGAGATTATTCAGACAACTCTACAGTTCCCTTTCCTCTCCAAGTAGCATCCTTTGCACTTTCCCCACGAATATAGGGTTTGGGTCCTGGAAGGCCTCCAAATCTTCCAACAACATTGTTAAATGCAAGATCCTTGTGAAGCCAAGAATTCAAATAGAACTGATTCTCTGGCAATGCTTCAAACCCTGTCTTGAAATCCTTGATTCTATTGAAATTAGCGTACAAATCCTCTCCGCTCTCCTTTGCGAGAGCCTCAAACTGATCCAACATCTCAAAAAGATGAAAGTCTGGCGCAGAAAATTTGCCATTTACGAGATGGACTACCTTTACTTTCGTCTCCGTATTACTATCATCAGCCTGAATTTCTAACCATGCCTCAAATTTCTTAAAATGTTTGCCAGCATTCGCAATAATAGCAGTAGGTTCTTCAGGGTTAGGTTCGTAGACATAGGTCCTCATTACTTCTCTCAGATCGTAGATCTCTGCAAGAAGCATCTCGCAATCTGAAGTAGCAGGTTCGTTGTCTCCAAACATTCCACAAGATTTACCGAGATGGGAAAAGACCGCACTAGTCTGGCAAATAACCCTCTTATTCTCCCTATCAACGCAAAAAGGAAGATTCCAAAGGGGCTGTTTGTATTCTTTGATGTATTCTCCTTTCGCTGCAAAGTAATCGGAGTGCCAGCCATCCTCTCCCTTCTCAACAAGGTCGTAGAGGAAGAGAGTAAAGGGTGTCTTGGCAGCACATAACATCATGGAGAGAGGGGCACCAAGACCACGGATTGACCAGTACGCAATTGCATGCTTCTTCGGAGCTGTTTTGTCTCCGAAGTCAACTTCGACAGTTGTACTGGCTGCTTTAGTTTCTGGGAAATAAATTGGTTGAGACATTTGGAAAGGAAATGCTATTGAGAAAAGTGTGCCAACGAATAATGAGGAGGCAAATGTGCCTTTTGAGGTTTGAGTTGTTTTCCAAACCTGTCGAAGATCAAAGAAGTCTTTATGCATCATTGGAGAAGGTCTGAGAACTGAGAATGTGGTGGTGAAGGAGAAAATCTGGAACGTTAAAACGGTTTATTTTTAGTCAGAATATTGTACAAAGACTGTAAGAAACAATATATTCACAAGTCCTCCTGCAATATTTGAATAGTGTTTGTAATGAGGATCCCCAGCCTTAGTCACCTTGGATCTCTATTTTCAAGAAGATACTTCATTATTTTCCAAGTTGTGTTTGATCTCCTTCTAAAGATGATTTGAATTTTGCTTTGCTGTCTTTTGTTTCAAAGACTGCATACAGACAATGTACATTGTTTCCAACGGTGGTTCAAATCCATCTCAGTGAAGTTTTTCGCCCACCGCTCTTGTCGAAAGTAGGAGATTCGCAAATACCTCTACTCGTAATTGGATTACCATGTAAGTATTATTGATCATTATCTCTGGCAAGCGGTTTGATAAATGGCTGAAGCGTCCGCCTTCAACAAATATTAGATCTTAGCACCTGCTTTTTACCATTGGCACCAGCTTCTGCATAACTGCACGAATTATAGATGCGTTTTCATCTTTCTTTATATCAAGAAGGAATTTCTCCAGTTCTTCAGATGACATATTCCAAATAGCCTTTGTTGAACTATTGACAAGATGCCATGTATTGCTATCATAGTCCATTACCTCATTACAATTTCTAACATCATTTTTATCCAACTGGGCTCCAGTCGTTTCAAATTTCACCACTCTTCTCAATTTTGTTATTATAAACCAATGCCGAGGAGTCGCCAGAACTCTCGTAAAAGCATTTGTTATCGAGAGCGGCGCGACCGCGTTAATAATGAATCCTATCGTCACTGCAGGTTCGTCGTTTTTGCTGTCTTCATCATTGGAAAAGATTGATTCATCGATTTGCGCGCACCATTCCAAATTTACATTCCTCTTTGATAAAGCTGCCTCGAGCACCTGTAATGCGGAAAATTAAGTCAGTTCCAAGATGAGGACTTCTCACAAGATTCGATGTAGATCGCTTACTTCAAATGAATAATTTCCCGTGACAAGTGTGCGATGGTGACTTCTAAGGAGCTGCCAGTACGATAAATGTCTACCATGATTCTCATTTTCATTTGCTACCTTTCTTTCCTCGCTTATTTGATTCGATTCTCCATCTGATTTGTCTTGAGAGTACCACTGTGCTTCCTTGAAAGTGAGTTCGTCTGCGATTGCGTCGAACTCAGCCTTACTACCAGCTCTAATTTTAGAATGGCGGTATAGATTCCCGCCACATAGAATCAAGCTTTCTTCACCGTCTCCTCCATTATGAATAGGTCGGAGTTGCAATAAATTGTTCATAGAATGAAGAGCACACAACTGTAGACTTTGTGATTCTCTTAGTAGCGGTGCCAGCGTGGGTTTACTACAATTCCATATGCCGGCCTGAGTAGTAGTATTTACATCATTATTACTGTTCATATTTATCTAATAAATTGCCAAACTGCTTACTACCTGCTCTGCTGTCTGCTGCTGCTGACGATGATGATGATTCTTCTTACTGCTTGCTAACGGATGTGAGATGTGAGCCTTGCTGAGCGCCTGAGCGCTGAGCCCACAGTCTTATTTAGTTTTCCCCCCTCCTCCTTCCTGTTCGTGTTTCATTTTTCTTTCTTGATTTTAAACCGCTGTAACGGTCATCTATCCTTGTCATTTTCTCTGAACAAATAAAGAATCTTAAGATTTCAGTGTAATCAAATTCAGAATAGCAATAGTGATCGTTAGGTGAATGATTCCATGTATCAATTTTTTTGGTATGCACACCGATTGCTTAATTCTACACATGTGTGGTCTCAAACAGCAGCCCTTCAATACGCGCGTCGTATTGGAATATATATTCTTGTCCATCGTCTAGATCATCAAAAAAATGTGTCATCACCAACACTACCATTTTGATCAAAGCAAAATTGTCTTGAAGTAGCACCCCTCGAAGCCAAGCATTTGCACCATATTTTTCAGCTCGTTAACTTTCTTTCGCTCTCTGCTAGGTGGTGCATAAAGAAAATGTAAATGAATCGCATAAATGAAAGTATCCAGGTGCTCTACAATGAAATTTGTAAGCGTAGCTTTCGCAATTGCTAGGGGTAAAAGATTGTATTGGGGTGAAATTGGATACCTAGTTTAGATAAAGGACAAACTTTCAGAGACAACAGTTCGTTTGATTCCGTTCAACTTGATTGATACTCCAAGTGCTTGATCAAGAAACCCCAAAAACGAAAAGCAATTTTGATAATACTGCCTGCAACTCCTACTTTCTTTGCGTATGCTGCTTCTCAATGTTCTTTGAAGCCGCACGTGCAAACTATACAACCCTAATTATTCGATCTTTTTGTAAAGTCCAGGGAAGGAAGTCCTATAAGCATCGAAGTTAGGAGCATTGATATCCAAACGAGTGACGGGGGACTTGCGCTCAAGAGTAAGACGCTTCTGAGGAGCGAAGTTACTGTTCATCTGAGTGCGAGCATTGGTGTATCTTCCAACACGTGCCGACGCAGCAACTGCTGATGCCTTACCAGTCTCCCAAACTTCAGTGGGATCCTTTACAAGCTCCTGGTCCATGGTTCCTGCATTTGCAATAGCAGGAGCGAAAACAGCAGCAGCAGCAGCTCCAAGGAAAGCCTTTCTGGAATGGGACTCAGCGTTCAAAACTGAGGTGCTTGGAGTACTCGTTGAAGGGGCGAAAGCCGCAGCCGATCCGATAGTGGCAAGGATAGTAAAAGTGGAAAGCTTCATATTTATATCTGTTTGTCATGACGTGAAAAATAAAAAAAGAAGAAGGACGTGAGAATCAATCCAGGAAAACATTTGCCCCATTGTATGCGCCCAGTGAACCCACAGCTTCATGATCGACGTCTCTACTCGTGCTAAACTTTGAAAATATTTGTTACAGCGCAGTCCAAGGAGCAAGGAGAGGGACAAATACACACCTGTTCTAATAAGGAGGGTTGTGTTGAGGTGCTGGCTGTCTTGGTCAACAACAACGGTTGTCCTACGACGATACGAAAAGCAGAGAGAGGTGTCAACTCCTTGAAAGATTTGTTCAAGTGTGGGTGCTCAACCGATAAAAATTGAGAATGGTTTTCACCCCAAAAAGGGATTTTTTGATTTTTTTGAGTAATTTTCATTTGTTTTTTACTTTTTTACTTTACTGTTGTTGTTAAGACCATTTTATTCCCCGAGTGTGATGGTTTCCTAGCTTGTGTTCCATCAATACATTGCTATTAATCGAATGTTTCTTCTGGAGCACCATTGTCTTCCTCATCCCTTTTCCGAAATCTCTGTACTCTCCACCTAAATACCGGGTTCCCTCTCGTCTCCTCCAGCATTTGGTTAAATTCGTCTGAATTCAAACCATATTTCTTCACAATCTCCTCTGCTTGCAAAGGAAAAGCCTCAATGACATGCCTCACCTTGGGACTCAAAAGTGGCATAACATTTGGGTCACAGAGGTTGACATTGGAAGGAAGTTTGTCGATGTTGAGAGCTTTACGGAGTCTCTTGGTTTGCTCTTCACGCAGTTCTTCAATTTCTGTAACAGAACGCACAAACATTTGAACACGGCGACGACGGGTTGACTTCAGAAGTTGCTTAGAATCAGGGTCCTGTATGAGTGGTATCTTGTCCATTTTAATGGTGGATGCCATACGATAGAGGTAGGCCTGTTCCATTACCTGTCATTGATTGAATTGCTCTTGAAGTTGAGAACACTTATTCCATAGTGAAGCACTGCATAGTTTGTATTATTAGCCTCGCAATATGGCTCTTTCCAATTTCTTACCTTTTCCTTCAGTTCCTTATTCTTATAAACCTCTCTTCCCAGCTGATTAAACTGTGTCACACTCAGTCCCAACACATTGATAGCTTTGCTACTATTCAATACATATTCAGCACAGGCCCTCTTTAATTCTTCTTTGCCTGTCGGCTTATTATCGATCCCCGATCCACTTGATGCCGATCCATCACCTCCAACACTGGTCTTGAGCATGGACTTCCAGGACTTATCATCTGACGCTACAGCGCTACCCGTTTTATTCTTGATTTTAGAATCTCTGATACGACGCAGGGATTCAGTTGCAGCAAGACATGCTGCATAGGTATCGTACTGCTTTTCCTCGTCTTTATAGAAGATAGATGGCATTTTATCGTGTTTGGATTCATTGCTCTTGATTTCTTGTGCGGTAGTAGTTGCAGGAGCTTCATCTTCTGTTGGAGCTGGTGGCAACACGGGAGCAGGAGCCATGACTTTAGGAGGAACGGGATCCAGGGAATCCTTCTTCGTTGCTGAAAGTGGAACGGGTGGAGATGAAATGGGGGCTCTCGTTGTCTCACTAGATGTTGCGCTAGTTTTCTTCTTGCGTCTCTTTTTGTGTTTAACCGTCTTTGGAATTGAAGTTGAAGTTGATGCGATTGATGTCCTTACTTTAGGAATACGAGGACTTGAGGAGGTGGAGGCTGTGGTAATGGATGTCAAAGGCTTTAGAGATCCAGGCGCCAGTGCCGCCTTGGTCTCTCCACCTCTAAGGATCATGCGAGCTAGAGGATTGAAAGTAGACGACGCTGAGGATTGCATTCGGTTATAAATACCGGCTTCCACGGTATCGGGGTGAGTAAGCGTCAATGCCACCAATATTGCCGCATAGGCAAAGGTGTTTCTAGTTTGGTTCGGCATTTTCGCCCTTAGTTCTGCTTATGCAATTGAGGATTGAGGTGGTGTATCTACTTGGGTGAAAATGCCAAATGCCCAAATGGGTATTTGTACCGTTTTCACACATGCCCAAATCTATTTATTTGAAATTTCGGTTGTCGATGGACCCAACATAACATGGTAATATACCGAATTTTCAGCCTGCATCCACACCACAATTCGAAGATTATTTGACGATGGCAACTCAGGGCAACTGCTGGTTGGCTTGTTGAGGCAGACGCAGATAGTCAGTACATACATACAATGATTACTTATAATAAGAATTTATTATTTCGCATTGCTATGAACGAAACCTTTTGAAAACTAAGGCTTCAAGTGGTATAAATATCACATAATTTTTTGATTTCAAGCCTGACAAGTAATTGAAATTGCTAGAATATATCACTGCTTTCTACTGTTGGCACGAACCATGAACATAACCATTCCTCCAACAATATTGAGGTATGCATTTCCCATCTAGCAAATGAATATTTTCTTCCTTACGCATACATGAATTATCTCAATCACAATATCATTGACACCTTGGATAATTTATTCATCGTGACCCTCCAATTGGAAGTCTGTCTTTTTTGATCTCTTCACCTGTTCTTCTTCCGGATCATCAAATCCTGTATAAAGAACGTATGCAAGTGCCAACAATGGTGACATTGCAAAGAGGATCTGGGAGAGAGAGGGAATAAGCGAAATAAGTTAGTGAAAGGGTGGAATACAGCAAGCTTGTTACTTCGTAGTGTTGGTCATCATCCTTATCACCACATGGTCATAAACTATATTGCCCTCATTTCAGGCATTCTTTGCGATTAAGATGGTACATGTTGAAGACTCAGGACTTGAATGGAAAGAGGATTATTTCTTGTTTGCTGCTGCTGAATTAGACCTCTCTTTTTGAAGTAATCATTAAAATGCAAACGAGGCAAATTCAAATTAACTCCATTAAAATCATCAATAATCTTACCTTCAAACCATTTATAAGCATGGAGGCGGAGGTCGCTGGTTCTTCTTCCTTTACCATTATTGACGATTTGTTATGCTTGAATACTCGCACACTAGCTTACTCTATGCTATTATTCGTTGGTAGCTCTCACTCGCTTTGTTGTTTGTTGAAAGTTGAAACCGATGGCTTCTGGCTTCTTTCTGTCGTCTTTTGCTGGTATTTTTGCTCCACCTCCTCTCCGGGCGAAGCAAGACTGCGATAATGGCTCCGCGCATTTTCATCCATTGGTTTTCTTCTCTTTTCACGAAAGTACTTTTTTCAGAAAAACGACCCTCCTCACGCAGGACCAAGGACCACCAGTAGAATAATGAATAATATCTCTCGGTCTAACAAAAAAAGAATAGCATCTCAACGAACAAAAAGAATCTTCAAATAAATATGGGAGGAGGAAATGCACAGAAGTCTGCAGCCGCAAGACTAAAGAATTTGAAAGATGCTGGAAGAACAGATGCAGAAAGGAAGGCAGCTGGAGACAAGGCTAGAAAAGACTCTGAAGCCTTTGCTTGCAAGATATGTAGAGCCACCTTCATGGTAAATGTCAAACCTCCGCAACTATATCTTCATGTTACGTCCAAGCACCCAACTGGTACGAATCCCGTTGAATGCTTTGATACTCTCGCTGATTTCGATCCCGCTGATCCCAAGGGATTAAAGAAAGTCGCAGCTGCAGCAGCAACCGGAGCAAAAAAGCCAAAGAAGAAGAAGGAAGTAGAGAACCTAGATGATTTGTTCAGCGCTGGATTGTCGAAGGGCAAGAAGACGAAAGGGAAGAAGTAAACCTTCGTGGCCAAACTTACTGTAGGAAGGGAGGTAGCAATGTCTAAACTAACAAAATCTAATTATTTGTATCTTGTACATCGGTTGATTAAAAAATACACGTGTCGTCGTCATTTACTTTCATCTTGTTTGCATTCGAACTGCCTAAACTTTTTGTTGATACGACATTGCAAATCAGTCCCATCTTCGAAACATTCGTGTAACGGAATATCATAAAGTGCGAGATGCGAGCAATATTTCTTGCTTTGATGGGCAAGAATCTGCTATGTGCTAACACGGAGGGACGCTTATATGGATGTTACTTATATCAATAA
>Ga0306864_1001180_pt1 | contig 10925 bp, 9 predicted proteins | sample AntRauTorckE5430_FD_190448 | JGI IMG/M metagenome (GOLD analysis project Ga0306864, IMG submission 190448) | Saline lake microbial communities from Rauer Islands, Antarctica - Metagenome Torckler E5 #430 (v2) (version 2) | ecosystem: Environmental > Aquatic > Non-marine Saline and Alkaline >...
TGTTCCTCCACCTTGGTGTCAGATGTTCCATCAGTCTCGAGATACTGTGATATTGAATTGGTCTCTGAAAAGACTTCTTTGAAAACGAAGCCGTCGGGCTCAATACACTTCGTGACAGACGATGATTCGGTATATCCTATTGCCCTTGTATGATCAGAATGGTTTGCAGTTTTGAAAGGTTTCTCATCATAGAGTTCGGAATGATTTTCCTCAATCTTTGCACTTTGCTGTTTATCGCAACAAAAGTGCTTCTTTTCGTCCATTGAATGTATCGTCTGATTTACTTGGGATGTATGGACAGTAGATGTGGCTTCTTTTATGCTTGATTCTGCAGAATTCGACACCTCCTTCCTGCTGGTGACATCTTCATCGTCGCCTTTTCTTATGATGGCTTTACTTAGTGATAGATCATCTAAAACCTCTTGATTACCCATTTGCCGTATACTGTCATGAACATTCCTTCTGCCACCTCCAAGAGATGCAGTGGAAATAAATTTACTGTCGGTATCAATTAATGCTTCCCGGTCAGATTCACTTCTATCAAACAGTGTGTCATCATCGTTGCAATTTTGTAAAGAGCCAAATAAAATAGCAGCAATTCTATCTTTTTCAACTAGCTGATTCCACCGAATTTGTACGTTAACCTCGATTTGTCTCCTCTCTATAACGTGGTCAGCACATTCGGTTGTTGGAGATAAGGTTTGTGACTTATTCGTGCTACTTTTCGTGGAAGATCGCTTTCTCTTTTTCCGCCCCTTTATCCACGCAGTTATCTTTGGACAGCTCTCAATATTCTTTGTTAATCTTGCACTTCTAGAAGAATCTTTGTTGCTTTGCTTCGCTCTGGCAGAGGATGTTAGTCGGGTACTTCCGCACACTTCGCATTTTCGTCTACGGCTTGAATTCGAAAGGGTGCACGTTTCGCATGCCCACCGTTTTGAATTGCGGCTATCTTGAATAGTATTTGAAGACGGCGGTGATTTGGTGGCTATATCAGTAGAGGTAGAACCATCATTGTTGTTTATAGCACATCTTGATGAGGAGGTTCCTGACGCAGATGATTGTTGCAATAGTTCTTGATAAGCTTTATCCTTTGAACGACGACCAGGATTCCGACGATCCATAACAATGCCTTAGAATGATGGCGTTGCTCTACAGTCAGAAATGTTGGAGAGGTCAGGAAGATTGATGGATAGTGATGATGCCTTTCAACAACTCGCTTGTTTGTAGTGGTGTTTGGTGTTGCAACTCTTCTTTTGGTTGAGGGACCTTTTTCCTGCCTTTTTCAGGAATTGAATTCGAAATTTTGGGCGCGCGTGTGATGTATAACGCCTATTAACGTTACTATGTAGGCACAAGAGTAAGTTAAAAGTAGTGATATTATATATTTCTATTTTTCTGTAGTTGTAAATAGTAGCATAGTTGTACAGCGACAGACAGCGACACAGTTTCTCCCAAATTAATGTGACCAGGTACTCTGGTAACGAGAAAAGTGATCTTAGTTTATGATCATTTCATTCCAGCAGATGATTCAGCACCGGGAGTCTCGGATACCTCTGTACTATGTACTATTAATAGACGCTGCAAGCAAGAGGAATGACGGCCTATGCTTCTACTTTGTGTTTGACCTTGAGTTTTGAAACTGCCATATAACCAATAGATCTCCTCTAGACGCCATTGTAATCTATCCATACCTTTGCAATAAGAAAAAAATGTACTTCTTGTACTGCTGGTTCTCGCAACAAGGTAATGGTTATGCCTTTACTCTAAAGCACGTTTGACAGCCTGTCGGCTGGCACTCTGCAAGGCAATATTTTTGCTGTCTATCAAACGCATTTTACTATGAGCCACAAGAACGCTTACATATTACATATTATGTCATCAGGAAACCAAATTGAAACTTGGATTAGTCTGTTTGAAGATTTACAAAATTGGCTTACCCCGATTCACATGACAACAAACGGCCCGCTCATACGCGAATTGACTGTTCAAACGCTCTCAGCTTTGTCTATGGATCATGACACTCAACTCCCTGCTAGCCAGCTGCTGTCTATCGTAAACGAGTTCAGTGCATTAAGAAAGAAAATTAATAGTGTGAAAGATAGCTGAACTTAGAACAAACAAGCTAGACCCCATTTGCAAGAGCAGATTCACATGTATAGCACTATCCGATTCGCAAGAAACAGATTCAGATTTATATGCTTGAGTAAATCCAAAATCCAAATCATTGAGTTGCAAAAAATATCAGTCTGCATTGTTCTTGGATTGTGGCTTGATCTTTGATCTGGTTGATGGTATTTTTGAATTTTGTCTTTTGCTGCGCGGGGCGAGGGACAAAGAAAACGGTAAAAGTGAAACTAACGTTAAAAGTTGAAAACACAAAAGCAACTCGCAACTCGCAACTCGCAACTAAAACTCTTCTCCATTCTCCATTCTCCAATTCACAATCCTTCTTACGATACACTATACGCTAGCTGGTAGCTGGTAGACCATTAATCCATGCAGAAATCACAATGATGCACCTAATCACGAATATGTTTCGGTCAAAGCAGCGGATCATGTTCTTGAGTAGACGTATATCAGACTTGAATTTACTAAACTCACCACGGCTTTTACGACAAGAAATTACCATTTGTTCCTCCAAACTACCTTATTCTAATATGATACCTTTCATTTGTAGGCACCTCAGTAAGAATGATGTGAAATCTGCCGGCAGTCATAGATATCAGCACTCGGCTGCTCTAGAAACTCTGCATTCCATCCGAAAAGAAAAAAAGAGCGCTCTTAACCAAATTGATGAAAGAATGAAGCATGTTCCAGGTAATATCACTCGCATGAATATTGAAGACGAAATTCAAGCTGCAGCGATGCGAATGGAAGATTTTGGCAATACCGAAGAAGGACCATCAGGTAAATATGAGTACTATTTTCACGACTCCGTGATTGGATCACGAAGTTATCGACGAAGGAATCTAATAAGTGGAGACGAGCAGCCTGTGTTTTCTACCAATTTCCATCTCGAAGAGCTAGGACCGATGAGTCTTTCAGTGAATGAGGACTTCGCCGCCCGCCTAATCACATTCAATGGGCAGCAAGGGCAGCAAATCGTTGTGACAGACATCAATACGGGTATACATTTCCAAGTGGACATTCGCACTGGTGATGTGCAAGAAGACGGAATCACAAGATATGTTACTACTCCAACAGTTCACAACGTTGAATTCGGGCCAACAATTCAAGATGCGAATGTTACGTATCATACTCTCTTTTTCACTACTTGCGATTCTAAAGGTAGACCAAATGCAGTTTATGGGTGCATCTTCTTTGGTAATAAAGGCAGTGATGACAAACTAAATTCAAACCCTGAGCTTGTCCTCATTGACCATGAAGGGTCCAACTTTGTTGACGTGCAAAGGACCAAGGGGTGCAAATATGTTGCTATACACTCGACATCAAAGACAAGTAATGAAATTTATTTGGTAGGGAAAGATCTATCGCCCAAATTAGTGAGACGTCGACAGGCTGGGATTCAGTATTTTCTGGACTGTGGTGTAGATGATGATGTCATTATCATGGCACAAAGAACCGAGATGAGCAAACCACAGAAAGAAGTCCAAGACGGTATTCTTGGGAACGACTTTAAGGTTTATGAGGTCAAGGTTAATGAACTACCACTGTGTGAAGATTTTGGCGAGGAGATATCTGCTAACTTTCGAAGTGCTGGTACAGGAGACGGTTGCGACTTTTTCATTGAAGATATGGATATATTTGTTTCGCACATATGTTTTTATGAAAGATCTTTCCTGAACGGTACACAAAGAGTCAAAGTTTACAACCGGAAACGTGGCACTAATACTGTAATTCCTTCACATGATGCATATTGTGTGATTACACCTGCTGGCAACATTAATTATCTGTCTTCACACTTCAGTTTCAATGTAGAAAGTCCAGTGAAACCACCAGTCAGTCTTCAGTACGACTTCGATCATGGAACTGGTAGTAAAGCCTATGTTGGAGAGAGAAAGGTTCAAGATGATTACCCGTACACATGTGATCGAGTACTTATCGAAAGCCACGACGGCACCAAATGTCCTCTCAGCATAGTCTACAATAAATCTGTGAAGATATCATCAGTGCGCCCGGTTGTTCTAGTAGGCTATAATTGTTATGGACAGAATCAAAGCCTTTTGTATGATCCAATAATAATGCCATTAGTTGATCGCGGATTTGCCATTGTGAGTCAACAGGAAGCGTGCCCTTCCCTCGCCGTTATTTGAACTAACCTCAATCGCTCATTAATACTATAGGCATACTGCCATGGACGGGGAGGCAGAGAGCTTGGACAGGCTTGGCATGAAGCAGGGAGGCTACAAAACAAGATAAAAAGTGTAGAAGACTATACTTCTTGCGCAGAATACCTAACAGGTAACAAAAATATTCTACGATCCAGAGACTCTGATGGACGTACGTTTATTGCTGCTCGGGCGTTTTCTGCAGGGGGCATTGTAGTTGGTGCTTCTGTAAATGAGAATCCAGAGCTCTTTCATGCCGCCACCCTGACAAACGCATTTCTTGATGTTATGGGATCCATGTCAGACTCGTCCCTGTACCTTACAGAGCATGAATTCGATGAATTTGGTGACCCTCGCAACAAGCTAGATTGCGAATGGATAAAATCTTACTGCCCCTTAACGAATGTGAGAAAACAAAAATATCCTGCTATGTTTCTAGTTGGGGCGCTTGATGATAAACAAGTTCCTGCCTCTCAAGCCATTAATTTTGGGAATAAGATCAGACATTATGGTGACGTTCCAAATGTTCTTTTAAACATTGAAGAAGAAGGAGGGCATAACTTAAACCTTCAGCGTTTGCAAATAGGGGCAACTGAAATATGTTTTATCTTAGGCCAGTATTACAGCTGGCTTCAAACGAAGTAAAACTAGAATCCTGAGTCTTCATTTCAAATAACACAGATCTTTTTGCTGCTGTGCCATACTCTATGCAACAAGGCAGTCAGCCGTCCAAAGCTTGATAGGAAGATCATAACTACTCGCAAAATCAATCCATCTATTTTAAAAATGCATCACATTCTTAATCAGCACCCTCCCACATCAATGATCTCTCAGTCTCTCTTGATAGCATCACATGATCTACCTCCTACTTCCCCGTGATATCATCTGTCTCAACACCAACTGATTAAGCTCCATCCGACGAGAATGATGAGCCCGATTTTTTCTAGGCCTTTGATATGCTGAACATTACCCGGGGTTGCTGATCTACTAAATACCTTGTACGCTACGTGACAGGTTCGAGGACACCATCTTGGAGCACGTATCCAATTAGATGCCCAAGTCTCTTTGATCTCTAAAAACCAACATTTCTCGAACCTACACAGCTGTCAGCCAAGCGCAGCCCAAGGTTAGGTTAGGTTATCTCCTAGGTATGTATCTATATTGTTACTCTCTGATGGAAATATAACCAGTGCTTCCCAGCAAGGATGGGTTCTCTACTTCCAAAATATGCTTCAAGGACCATTCGTTATCTGGATTAAGTGCACGATCTGTGGTTATAACAACTGCTCCACTCTTACATGAATCTGCAAGAAGCTGGCTCCATTCCTTTGCAAGAATCATTGCTCCAATATCTACATTGAAGCCTTTGGAATCGAAAACAGTGCTATAGCAAAATATGATATCTGCTTGGGATAGAATGTCTTTCATCTCGCTAGCAGGAGCTTGGTGCAGATATATCTGGATTAAATTTGAATCGTCATCAGATGGTGGAGAAAATATATTCTGCTCAGCACCATTTCTCACGACATTTACAGCATCGTCGTGCATGAGTGAGCTGATTTCAATCCCATGGACTTCTTGCCATGAAACATCACAATCAGATTCGGCGCTAGCCAAGGCTGGATACAATACCAAGCGACCACATCCGCTTCCTAAATCAACTAAAACAGTTGGCTCGCGACCGTTTTTCGTTTCAAATGTTTCAATAGCCAGGGTTAGTAAGGAATCCAAACTTTGAAGTGGGAACTCGTGGTATGTAAGAGAGAGTCGGGGATCATTCGCTTCAAAAACAGTAGTGACAGAGCTTTCCTCTCCAAACTGAGCGTCCTTGCCGATGGCCATTCTACGTTTATACTCAGATTCGGGATACAGGACGTTTTCAATGATATGAATTGATTCGCCTGGTTTCAGTGAATTGGCCGCGATCGTTGTAACTGGTATGGAGGTACACGTGCTGAATAGTCGTTGGTCGCATATCTTCTTGTGGCACACGGCGGGACCAAGTGAGATGGGAAGCATGAGAGGCGAGCCTCGCCTTGGAGCAAAAGCATTGCTTTGAACTAGTAGAACAAATAAGAAATGACACAAGGATTTCATTTCTCAAAAAGGGAAGATTATGACACTGCTATTCTATACCAAAGGATGGGCAAAGCGCAAATGGTTCGTCTCGCAGGTTTGATAAAAGATCATGTATGGTTAATGGTTACTGGATAGATAGTAGAGAGAGTTTAAGGTTTGACAGTATTGTGTAGTGTGTAGTGTTAAAAGGACGTTGGGCGTTGGGTGGGATGTTGTGAGTTGTGAGTTGTGAGGAGGGATGGATGTGGATTGACTTTTGTCAAAGATGCGATGCTGGATGCTGATTGGACGATGGACGATGGATGGCATCAGATACAAGTCATCACAAATGAGCCTTTTTTTACCTTTTTAACTTTTCCAGAATTCTTTTTTGAAAGAACAATTTCGGTGAACAATTTTACATCACTCATCAATCACCTTCAGCTTCTGCTTCTGCTTCACCTTCACCTGCCATCTTAATCCATCATATTTCTTCAAACCAACGAAGCATTGAGCCTTGATGATATGCTGCATTATCCCAGAATGGTTTATTGCCTAAGAAAAAATTGGATGTCCAGAGCCTTGTCTTCATCCTCATCAAAGAAACCATTTGACAAAATTCTCATAGCAAATCGAGGTGAAATTGCCTGTCGGGTGATTCGTACTGCCAAAAAGCTTGGAATCAAAACGGTTGCTCTCTATAGCGTTGCTGATGGACCAGATGCTATACATGCATCCATGGCAAATGAAGCTTATCTGGTGAGGATTGAAAGACAGATTGTCGATGATATTTTATATTGTAAATGCGCCAAAGCTAACTGATGCATCATTATTTTTAATAATAGGTTGGGACGGGTCCAAAGCCATCTGAATCCTATTTACTGCAAGACAGAGTGATTGAAATAGCAATTAATTCTGGCGCACAAGCAATTCATCCAGGTTACGGATTTCTCTCAGAGAACTCGAGTTTTAGTACCGCTGTAGAGGAAGCAGGTATTTCTTTCATTGGACCTTCGGCCTCTGCCATTCTTGCAATGGGATCAAAATCTCATTCAAAAATTATCATGGAGAACGCAAAAGTTCCAACAACACCCGGATATCACGGGGATGAGCAGGATCCACAATACTTATTTCACGAAGCAGTTACTAGTGTAGGTTTCCCTCTTCTCATAAAGGCTACAATGGGCGGAGGAGGGAAGGGCATGAGATTAGTATTGAACGAGTCTGATTTCTTAGAAGCTCTTGAATCTTGTAAACGTGAAAGTCAAGCTGCATTCGGTGACGCTAGAGTGATTCTTGAACGCTATCTAGTTCACCCCAGGCACATTGAGATCCAAGTTATGGCAGATAAGCACGGTAATGTAGTCCACTTACACGAAAGAGACTGCAGCTTGCAAAGAAGGCATCAAAAAATCATTGAAGAAGCTCCCAGTAATCTTTCTTCAGAATTGAGACAGATGATGGGCGATACAGCGGTAAAGGCTGCAAAAGCTGTGAACTATGTGAACGCTGGAACCGTCGAATTTCTCTTGGATACCCAATCAAATGAGGGTGATTTCTATTTTTGCGAAATGAACACTCGTCTCCAGGTACGTGTGGCATCCTCTAGATTAGTAAATTTTTGCTTTTTATTAGATGTTTTATAACAGATTTCTGAATTATTAAATGAAAGGTGGAACATCCAGTAACAGAGATGATCACAAAACAAGATCTTGTTGAATGGCAGTTGCGAATAGCAGCAGGAGAGGAATTACCCATCAAAGATCAAGATTTGATACCATGCATTGGAAATTCAATGGAAGCAAGAATTTATGCTGAGAATCCAGCAAAAGATTTTCTTCCTGCCACAGGTCATGTCTGGCATCATCATCCACCATTTCCTCCGAATATAGGAGGGAAAAACGTGAGGGTTGATACAGGTTTGCAGGAAGGAAAAGATATTTCAGTGTACTATGACCCAATGATCTCGAAGCTCATTGTACATGGCAAAGATCGAGAAGAAGCACGAGTTCGATTGATTGAGAGTTTGCAGAATTACCAAATTGCCGGAGTTCCTACCAATATTCCATTCCTAATAAAGTGCGCACAGCATCCAGTGTTTGCAGAGGCGGGAGCAATAAATACTGGTTTCTTGGACGACTATGCAGACGATGTGAAAGCTGCAACGTATACTTCTCCTATGGATAGAGCTGTGTGTGGTTTGGTTGCGTCTCTTGCTCTCGAGGCTAGATGCGCCACTGATCTTTCCACAACCCAGCAGAATATAGGTCCATGGTCAACCTCTTCTGGATCTTGGCGGCTTGGTACAAGACACGAGAGGGTGTTGAAGGTAGCAGAATCATGTGTAGATGATGATAATGTGAAGATTACCTGTAATCATGATGGGTCTTTTTCTTTTGATTCCAAGATAGGAGAAGAAACTTTTCCCATGACTCTAAAAGCCTCATTTCATACCGACAAGACATTAAGAGTCTTGGTAAACGGATCCGAGAAACAAGAGTACATTGCAATTTCCAAGGTTTGTATAATAGATGGTAAAATTGAAGTCAATTTGTGGCCGACCGAAAAATCACAACTGGGTATCAATGCTGTAAGAATGGTATTTGAGCACCCACTTTATTCTAAACAGAATAGAGCTTCGTCAGTTCTAGCTATGGAAGGTAAAGGGAGTATATTCGTTAAAGCTCCAATGCCTGGAACGATTACAAGGATGAATTTCCAAGAAGGCGATAATGTTGGTAAGTCAGATGTTATCCTTGTTATGGAAGCAATGAAAATGGAACACGCGGTGACAGCAAAAATGGCAGGGATCATCTCAAAATTAAGTTGCGAAGTAGGGGATATTATCAATGACAGCGACGTACTTTGCGTCCTAAGAGAAGATACACTGGTAGACAACACACATGCCGCAAAGGTTTGAGAGAAGCAAAACTCTTTATTAGAAAGACTCATTAAAATAAAACTTGAGTCAAAAATAATCAAAATGAATGTGTTCGTTGTGCGTTTTGCGTGAAGAGAGTCATTTGTATACAAAATGTAAACCATTGTAGAACAATGCTCATGATCACCATTTATTTGGTGAAGCGCTACACCGTGTATTACTATATTCTACCAGCTCGCATAGAAGATAGAGAGAGGTGGTTAGTTGGTGATAGGAATAAATATTTTTTGAAGGTGAATGCATGGGATTGAGGTGGGCGTGTGTGTGGTCTGCTATTATTCTAAAAGAACGCGAGCCAGTTTTAGGTTTAGAGCTTTTTTGGCGCGCACAGATGGGAAGACCTAAACTTCTTGACACCAATCGTCAGAGATCGTCATTCGAATCATCATGCGACATGAAGTGGTACATTTTTGTGACATATGAAATCGTTGCTTCCTTCTTTGAATGCGCACCCTTTCTTTGTTGGCCCACAAAATTACTTTGACATCATTCAAACACGCACTTATCAACACTATGTTCTCCAGTAGCCTCACCAGTTGCATCCTTATGGGTCTTTTGATCGTAGCTTGTCAAGCAGATTCAAGAAACTCCTTTGACAACTTCGTCATGTCCTATGGAGACTTTGAACGTTGTTCATTTGGCCTCTGCAGGTAAGCCATATCTGTATCTTTCTCACAAACACTGTTATCCATTATGAGCTAACGATTGTCAACTAATTTGAATACTACTAGGCACGGAGAAAATATCGTTGCTAACAAGAAGCAACCACTTGCTGTTAGTGCCATCAAGAAGGCAACTGGAGGTGGACAACGCAAGCGTAAATCACCCAAACATTATGCTCAGATGAATCAAGAAAGAAGTCGCTGTGAAACCTCTCTCTTTCTTCAATGCGGCAGCAGGGATCATGCATATGGCTGGGGGATGTTCTAAAGATTGGGAACACTTCATTCCGTTTGTCTAAGCCAAGATGAGAATACTTCTCCTATTGCTGTATCCCTCATTCCAAATCTTGGTCTTTTCCTGAATATCAATGTATCAATAGTAAATCCATATTTTAATTAACAACTACATATCTGAGTGATTTTAACTTGTAAAGGATAACTAGCCATACTGCACAATTTTAGGACTGTAACAGTGTAGTCTAAGGAGAGGGAGACAACAGCAAGGCACTTACTCATATTCAGCTTTAAAAATAGAGTAAGTACCCTTACTCGTTAGTATTTCTATGCCTTTTCAGTATCTTCTGTCTACCTTTTATCTGACATACCCCCATTAAAAAAGGAACATACCAGCAGGTGTACAGTAGTACCAATCACACACACTAGTACATACGATATAGTACTGGAGGATTATGTATTTTCGATGCTCATGATGATGGCTGGTTGAAGTTAAGAATATTCATATATTTGAAGATCGAAATGGCCTAAACGTGACACCAACATTTTGAAAATTATGACTTCTGCTTACTTCTGTTTTCTACTCTCTACCAGAGAGATAGACACACGACAATGGACGAGTCTAGACTTACCCGTCAGGTGATGAACTCACAAGGAATCATCTCAGCAGGAAGCCGTGCTGGTAGGAATAAAACTACTAAGATGGCACTCAGAGACGCTCTAAAACGAGCAGGTTTA
>Ga0306864_1001181_pt1 | contig 10924 bp, 6 predicted proteins | sample AntRauTorckE5430_FD_190448 | JGI IMG/M metagenome (GOLD analysis project Ga0306864, IMG submission 190448) | Saline lake microbial communities from Rauer Islands, Antarctica - Metagenome Torckler E5 #430 (v2) (version 2) | ecosystem: Environmental > Aquatic > Non-marine Saline and Alkaline >...
TGACAAGTCAATGCTCAAGATGATAATGCAATTACTCAGAGTTCAAAAATGTGCGGGCAGAAGCAATGATTTATAATCAACGTGTAATCAAAGAGTTATTATTATTATTATTATCAGAATAGCATTGTAAAGACGTCCTTATCCGATCCTATGAAACGTCTGTACACTCTCCAAACTCTCATCTCCATTCGCAAACCTCGCTTTTGAACTAAGAACCAAATTATGCTTCCTATTCCCTAACGTCCTCTTCACCACCAACTCCACCGCTCCACCGTTGGGGGCGTTCCTCGCCACCTTTCTAACTTCCACCGCCTGCCCATTATCTACCCACGTCACATGATCATCGAATTTCAAATACCTAATATTAGATTCAGCCGTAGGTCCATCAATCTCGAAGGTCGTATCTCCCCTGACAATCCCATCCACCTGTATCCTCAGCATATTACCCTCATGCGTAATTGTATGAATCGGCTTCGATGCATTTGCAGCTTTCCGAAGTAACATTGGTACATTCTGCGTCTTCAGAAAGGCGTCAAAATTATGATTGTGGACTAATTTGTATTTCCCTGTTAGATTTACCTTCATGGGAATTTCTTCTAGGTAAAAACTGGGATCATGGTCATGCGTCGTTAGCGATGTATCAAAGGACGCATCGTCACCCACGGTGTAATCATAATCGTCCGGCATGTAATTCTCCACGTCCGTTTGTGGCCTTTGGAATTCATCCCTATGATGCCGATGATGATGATAATGATTTTTTTCATCATGCGCTTGATGACCATGTCTGCATACGGTGGAGAAAACATTTTGGCCCTCCATACCATGTATACCTGATTGACAAATGTGACATTGATGAGGCGGTCGGATCCTATGTTTGACCTTGGTCGCAAGATTATGAAATTCAACCTCGATCGATTCAAAGTTTTTGCTCACTCCAGGGAAGACTTCTTGAAAAAAATTAGGAAAGGTAGTGGTCAGCAGGCTTTGTTCCGTCGTTTCTGTGGATTGCGAAGGTTGAATGGACTCGGATGTCTCGACGATCTCGATATTGTTATCGATGGGATTATGTTGGTTGATAATTTCATCTGTCTCGAGTGAGAGTGTAGATGCTACTGTGAGCGGATGACCTTTCATTGCCATGTTTGTCTCTTCCTTGTTCGAGGATACAATTTTCTTGCGCTTCCTTCTGGATATTTTTCCTCTCTTGGATTTATTTTTCTTCTTCTGAATGAGATATTCCCTCAAAACGGCAGGTTCGGGATCATATTCATCCTCCTCTCCTTCATTGTTGACACAGCATAAGTAGAGGATATAAGCTAGAAAGCAAGTGCAATAGATCGGTGTATATATAATCAGAGCTATTCGTCTCGTTTCTTTGGGCAGAAAGATACCAATTAGTCCCGCTGTCAGTAACAGAATGGCAAAGGTGACAATTCCACCAAAGGGCCGTTTAGGGCGCTTTGTGGATCCAGTAGCAGATCCAGATGAGGGGGGGTGTAAGTTTGATATTTCTCGTTGACTATCAGCTTGCAGAATGATTACTGGTGGCGCTGAAATGGATGCATCCGATATTTCTCCGTTGCGAGTGATGGGGGTCGAGAGCGGACGAGATGTCTGCTTTTCCATTGTAGATATGTGTAGAATATGTGTCAAAGGTATGTAGATAGATATGCGTAGGAGACACGATGTGTATAAGTCGATAAACGATTGAATTGAGTATTGCAGGGAAAGGAAGGAAAGAATGAAAATAAATCAATAGGTGGCGGCAGTACTCAGATAATCACACATACATCCGCAAACATGCCGTCCGTTCACGCTGTTTCCAATAGAACTGTCTGTGCCAACAACACAACAACCAGTACGAACACATTTAACTGCCACTGACTCCGCACGACTGAGGTCAAACACGGTATCTGTATCAAAATAGATAAAAATGCTATTAAAATGGGCCATACATGGAGAAAGAGGCTCTTAAAATTTTCTATTGGTACTGATGATAGCTGATGATACACAAAACAGGAGCAAGATGAGAAGGTAAATAATCTCAAATGAATCTTGCGGCTTGTGAAAAGAAGAGTATGTAGATGTTGTTAGATCGATGTTGTGTGTAGAGCTGTGTAGAGTTGTGTGATAGTATTATGTGATGTTATATACTTGATGTTACCTTATTTCATATATCAAATTCAAATCACATATTATTAATCCTTATCGTCATTACAACATTCATCAGTTATCTAGTGTCATTATTAGTAGTCCTCATCTCTTGGATACATAGTACGAATCAGCAGCAGCAGTAAAGATGTTTCACTCGTCTGAATCCATTATAATTAAGGACTCGAAGAATAAGTCATCAAGAACAAGGGCTCGAGCATCAACATGGTCTGCATCCAATCAACACATCAAGGACAACAGCAATGTTGATTCGAATTCTGGTATTGGTATTGGTGTTGGTACTGGTATTGGCATTGGTATTGGTACTAGTAGTATTGGTACTAACACCAGCAGCACTAGCGCTAAGAAACTCTTGCTTCACAAACAACACACACAAAGCAACAAACTATTGCCTCTTCTTCACAGACGGCAGGCGTCCAACTCGTCGCAAATTTCCAAATTGTCCCTCCCGTCGTTTGAAAATATTAAGAGCGACAGTACCAGTCATGTGCAAGATGAATTGAAAGTGGAAGCTCAAACACCCACGGCTGGAAATACCAGCAGGAATCTAGTACAGAATAGATTCAGACACCATTTCGATAGTGCTGATGGCGATGCAGCCTTGGGTTCGGGGCGTAATACTCCCAGAATGTCGGGAGGTGGAGGACTTGGTCGTTACAGTGGCCATGGTCGTAATAGTGCTCATAGTGGTCATGATCCTCACAGTGCACATGAACAAGAAATATTTCCCATCCCCGTTCCTATTGCAATTGTTGATATGCGTTCCATTGCAAATGCGGATGCAGCAAGTGTGGGTGCAAGTACATATATGACAGCAGCACAGGAAAGAACATCTTTAGAACATCCACATCCAACGGCAGAAGGGAGAGATTGGGAGAGTTCATCTGTTGAAATCAAGGATCGCATAGATCATCACGGGATGGAATCGAAAGCACTGACCAATGCCAATATTCATGCAATGGAAAAAGAGCTAGAGGACACTGTTTACCCACCCAATATTAATATTGCCACAGGACCATTGGCCAGAACATGGACGGATGATAGTGTCGATGTCAATACCAATAGCAATACCAAAACGAGTATTAAAGCGTCACACGAACATCAAAATGACTATCCACATCATTCGTCATTACATCGCCTTTCATCAGAAGATGAGCTAAGTGACAATAATTCCATATCAATTTCACCAATTGTAAACCAAGATACATTCGATACACCAAATAGTCGGGGAAGCAAAACATCTGTTGTAAGATTCGTCGATGACATCAAGACTCCCGGAAGCTACGTTCGTAAAGCGCCTACTTCCCTCATCTTGGAAGAATTGAACCAACCCGGAGATCCGAGTTCGAGGCTTTTCTCGAGGTGGGGAGAGCTCTCCCTCTCTGCGGAGAATACGGGGGATTCGCATTGGCATTCACAATCTAATCTAGAACTGAATCACACCACATCCTCTCTTAGACCGTCAAAAGGGGTGTATTCTTATCATGATCCAGAAGATCCTGGTGAATCGCAGAATCTATCGTTTCCGCGGGAAATATCGCCCAAGGATTTATCGCCCCTGGTGGGACATAGTCAGGGGTACGAGAGGCATCCCTCCTTCGGGGCATCGATTGATAGCCTTGAGTATAATTCTATGCGGCATATGGATTCGGATACGCTCAATAAGATATCCAGCATAATTGGATCTCAAAATGACTATGATAATGAGAATTCGCAGGAGGAATATGATAATGGACATGGTGCAAATAACAATAGCAATGGAAATGATGGCAATAGTAGCAGTCCCAGAGGAAAAACTGGCAAATATTCAAGAATTTTCGAACCACTGTTTAGCGCATGTTGGTGTTTCTCTCATGCTCCCAGACCCAGTTGGAGCAGGGTTTCATCCGCTGTTGTCAGGCACGCCCCATGTTTCTGGTTCTGTCTTCGGAGATCTGAGACAGGAGGGACAGATAGGGTAACGCTCACGAGGTTAAATGTCATTTGTGCAGTTTTTGCATTGTGGCAGTTCGGAGTTGGGATCTTTATTATGGTGGTATTTCTGTCGACCAGTGTCGTTGACAGAAATGTTCTTCCTGGTACTGTTTATAGAGAATATTATAAGGAAGCATTGACTCCGAATCTGTGGATGATGAGCGGGAGTCTCTTGATTCTCTCCGTGGTTGGCTTTGTACTATTCATCACCATGGTTTTGACTAGACCCGTCATCCAACGGGTGAATTTGGTTGGAGCGATAAGATTTATGTGGGTGCTGTATTGGATCCTACCGCTGCAAATATTTTTGGTGATTGCTCTTTTTGATTATCACAATGTGACGGATGTGTGGATTAAGCATTGGTGGAGAGCACCAAGCATGGCATGGTTCCGCAATATATTTTGTGATGAAGGTACCGCAAATGAGCAGTGCCTCGCGCCAATGAAGGTTGGATCGAATGATACCTCTACTGACGACTGGTGTGTTGAACGATACGATGCGAAAGATTGCGAAGAAATTCGTGAGAGTGCAATCAGTCAAATGGCTAATGTTAGCTATTTCTTCTTTTATCTCAACGCCATTGTGGGGGGTGTATTGGTCATTTTGCTTTTGCTTTCGCTGGGATTATTGGAAGGAATCATCTCAGCGCCCATCGTGCAGAGATCTAAGGAAACGAACATCTCATTATGGCTTACGTTTCCTATTATATTCTGCTTTGCAGGGGGCTTGACGCTGCTGTTCTCGCCATCTTCACTTCTGACGAACGATAGTGGTTCTGATATCTATTGGATTGGCGTCTGTTACATGCTTTCAGGTGTAACGTTTACAGTTTCTGCATTACTGAGTTGGTTCATGTAAGTAAACCTTTCTCCCTTCTTGTGCAAACTATATAATGGCTGACCCCCTTTCCAACTGTCGCCACGCAGCTCTGCCAAGACTGTGCTCAATTTGAGAGATAAGAAGCAGAAGGTGATCGCCATCTATATATTCATTGTCATGATGGTCATCACAATTGGTGCTGTCGGTACGTATTTTTCATGACTCCTCCAGTCAATCATATGTCGCCATGCACTATTCTGACGACCATTCTATTTTACAACCACAGTTGCTATATTTACTGCGAGTTTAGGATACAGCTTAGACATCGTCGTTGCTTTACCAGATAAGCTGCGAGGAACGATTGCATGTTACGTTGATGCTGTTGAATCATGTACTAATTGTCCATGTTCGCCTGAAGAAGAAGATCAAGGTGAATGTATCGTAAACGATAACATCGTATGTCCAGAGTGGACTAGTCAGGATGTGAGTAAAATCATTCAGACCCAGCTGAAGCAATCTGCAACCTTGGCGGCCATATTTTTCATTTATGCCTTTTCTGCTTTACGATTTGGCTTGGATCTTCGCAGAGCTCAGTCAAAATATCAGATTGCTTATGTATAGGTCAGATGTGATATTTTTCTTGTTTAAAGTAGTGAGAATTTCAAGGATTCAAATAAGCTGTACTAGGTTTAAATTATGCATGCGTTATACATTATACGGCATTAATGTGCATTTGGAGTTACCACCCACCCATAATTCATATCTATTCAGCAGTTACTGGGAAGGGTGGTATCTTCAAATGCGCACTAATACCATCGCCTCTCTCGAGATGATGTGTGCTCACATTCACGAGCTCACAAATCAGTAAAGTTCCTCCGCTAAAAGTTGACGTTTGTCTCAAAAATAAGAGCATTGGCTGCTGCTGAGGAGTTACGATCGTATCATCGTCACTCCAAAGAATTCGAATTGTGAGGTTGATAATTATTTCTAATTCCTTTTTGACAGTGCTCAACGATTATCCTTTCTACCTTATGGTCCAACAAGAGCAGATAATGTTTTACTTGACACAACGGTACACCAGGAGCTACATCTATCTATATCTAAACCTTGACCGTATTACCATTCTCATCAAAATTGCGCATTGTTTCTGACACCTTTATTTCTAGACCATCCGTTCGGTCACTAGGGCAATACGACATATCCATCAGCCTTATCTTTCCATGGTCAATGACGCCAACAGTATGAAGGAGTCTTCTACTTCTCTTCTTGCCAACCTTCTCAACAAATCGCTTGAGCCATTCTTGCTTTTGATAATTCCATCCCATTGTCATGAAATGCCCTCTGCAAAAATAATTTTTGTTCTCCTGGTATCAATGTTTGCAAAATACTGTTCACTTCTTCCCATATAATGGTACACTGTCAATACTGCGCCGCTAAAATCATGATATGGGAAGACGCATGCATTCAACAGTGGTCGATGCACATTGCGCAAATTTCGATCTCATTCAATCTTGTCCAAGTTGATAGTGACCTTACTATACTTATTGATCCCTTGATCAGCAGGATCAGCATGGTGGTAAATGCGCAAGGTACTGAATTTCGTTGGGTCAATATCTACCCGTCCAAACCGTAGAATAGACAAGTCTTGGCATGAAATGACATTTTTCATCAACAATTTGAAGATTGTGCGTATTGTTTTTGTTTGCAGTCAGGTACTCGAATAAAGTTTAATCACTTCGAAGAACAGGAAGATGTGGGGCTTCGTCTTTACATGGTCCATAATACCCGTTGTTATTGGTAATGTAACATCCGTATCAATCAACGTGATCCTTACAACCACATTGACTATATTATTTTAGATCGATCCTGTCTATGTATTATACAAAAGGGATGGTCCAGGTTACGACGGTCTGTGACAGGCTGCCAAAAGCGTATTGTTACTTTACTTTAATAGTTACAAACAGTACCAGCATCAACTAACTGCTAAAATAGGGAAATGACTCTGCACCAACTACTGCACTTTGTACAACTACACCCCCAAAGGCAAACATACCCAACCTTGCATGTTTGAGTTCTCTAAGTTTCATTCTATCTGCTTCTTTCTTGCTCTTCCCTTCCAGGAATCCCATCCCGTCCCAACCCCAGTCTCCAGCGACACGGTCTTCGGACTTGCCATCGACAAGCATATCGTTAGTTGATTTGAACGCGTAAAGTTCAAGAATAGCAATCCCGTACAACATATTTGCCATGGCGCTGCCCCAGAATCCCTGTGGGTTAGATGCGTCGACAGTAACGAGAGCGTCATGGGCAGATAGCGAGTTTAGATCTGCCCACCCTTCAGGTACAGGGTACACTCTGAGTCCACCGTCGACGGCGACCCAACCAGTCCAAGCCAGCATACAAACTCGCCCATGCTTCAGTTCTGCTTCACGGAGGTATTCCATACTAAACTTCTCTGAGAGTAGGAAGGGATCGAAGCCGACATCTCCCACATACCCTTTGCAATGTTGAGGTCTTGGCAAGAACGGTAAGGCTTCACTTTTTTCACTAAGAGTTCGCATTTGGTCTGTAGTTGCGCAGGAAAGGCGAGTGTTCTGCTGGGTCTGGATGGCTGTTTGCTTGTGAGCGGGAGCAAATGCCGTGGCAGATGTCATGACACAAGATGCGATTAGAAAGGTAGTGGACTTGAGCATTTTGCTTATATTGTATTTTATGTTTCCATTACACATGCACCAGAACTCGTTTTAATTCTGGCAACGTGTCTAGTAAATATCGCTATCTTAGTTGAGAAAAAAGATATCTTCAAGAGTCTTCAAGTGCATTTGCATGTAATAAAGACTCTTGCACTTTTGGCATATTGTTTGCTCATGTCAAAGATAAGAATAGGTTTAAAATGTTGAGTGCGCTGAAGAGGTGTGTGCGTTAGCATGCGATATGAACGTTGTGGCACACGCATTTTGTGCAAGAAAAAATGTCAAAATAGAATAATGTCAAAAATAATTTAGATTCTTGTGTCCCATGGCGCTTGTGGATGTGCATCGTGCGTGCTAGACAGACTTCTTTACGATTGCAACCGTTTTTTAATAAGTTCACGATGTCACTGTGTCCATGATTTTACTAATCAACTCCTACTGTAAACTGTAAACACCACCAAGCCTACAGGAGAATGAATTGCTAAGGTTGCTGGAGTCTCCCTAGTCGCTAGCAGCTGCTACCTATCGAGCTAGAGGAAATCGGCATAGCGAAATGAGTAGCATTTGAAAGCAGCCTCACTCGCTGTGAATGCTCCCACCTTGCACACTTATCATGACAATTATGATTCTGGAACTTGTTGGGATAACTTTTGCTGTGATCATTCACCAACATTCGATGTTGGCATCGGAGTCAGACACCAGCAATCCAATAATGACAACTGTTGTGATGCTGCGTACTAATGTGTGATGAGACCAACTAGAGTGCCAATCTGTACCAATATATTTTAAATTATAACCACGGCAAGGCTCAAAGTAGGCGTCTTTGCATGGATAATGAAACTGTATCCATTGACCATTGAGTAGCTAGTAAGAGATAGCTACTTTTCCATTACAAATGTTTTCGCAAATTCCTATAAATCTCCTACCTTCATATGTTTTCTCTTTAAAGGCGCACAAGAACACATGTGGCAGTATACTTAGTTAGATCCTTATTCATCCCAAGATGGGACCCGACACACTTTACATTACTACCTTGCATTTCAAATCATAGTATTAAGTTTAGGCACACAATAAGTCAATCCCTCAAAATCTCCAATGCGCACGGAAGAAGCTCACAATATTTCGTGCCTATCAACACTGGAATCATCATCACCTCCGAAATCCTTCGATCCCCAGGAAAGTTGAACATTCTTGCTTCCAAAATCCTGCAACTTTTCCAATTCAATTCCTCGTTCCATCACAAGATCCTCAGCATCTCCAAGCGGACTTGGTGCCATCTCATAAACAACCACACCCACCACGACCAAAAAGAATGCAAGATAAAACAAGCCTGTTGGGGGAATATGTTCTGCCACCACCGTGAATATCACCGAGTACAAGTCAGCCGTCAAGAGCGAAAGTGTCATAAGCGCAGATTCCGACATGGATAAGAAACGACTGATGCTGTAATTAAATAAATACGTCGAAACTGCATATCCAAACACCAGAGCCAATGCCGTCTCCCTCGAGCACGATCTCGGAGCATTGAAGGGATCATCTGCATATGCTTCATATATGTCCTTAGTGCTCATATCATTTTCTTCCCCACCCGCTGCGAATATCTTCGCAATCTGCGATCGTTCCATAATGAGTGCCTGTGTGGCTGCAATGAACGTACCCCATATGCCGACACAACCAAGGAATTCATGAATCGACACAAAATCCTTTACAAAGAGCTCAATCAGAACATCACTAAAGCCTACAAGGAGACCACCGACGATCGCCAATATATCCCCTAGCATTCTCTTGGGATATTCTACCACCTCCGTCTGTTCCGCAAAATCGTCCACTGTGGTAATATCTTCTTTTGCTTTTTCGAAATCAGAGAACAAATTGAAAACGACACCCAGGCAACAGATCAGGGCTCCGAGTACGTGGGTCGCACTGTATTTTCTTTTGAGAATGATCCTTGATCCGATCATGGCAGCGAGAATGTTGGTATTATCAAGTAAGGCACAAGAAGGCAATGTGGTATAGCGATAAGCTAAGAAAGTGAAGTAGCTCGCTTCCACTGCTATTAATGCAAAGGCGGCGTAGCACCACCATTCGAGGTTGAGGGATAGGACTCCGCAGCACATGGAATGGGATTTGGAAGTTGCCGATGTTTTGGACGTTGATGATGATAACGATGTTGATATTGTGTTTTCATTTTCATTATCAATATCAATGTCTGTTCCGTTGATTTTTTGCTTGTTGCTGTGTGCATTACCTCTTTCATTTTTAGTTTCTTGATTGTTGGCATGATCCATAGAATCCAAAGATATGGAGCCCCCCAGTGACAAATTACTTACACCTGCACCTCCAAAAGCAGGATCCTGAGGATCTGCTGGTACAAGCTTAGTTTGCTCTTGTTTATCAGTATTCTTCTTGATGAGAGCAACCGCATGAAAAGACATGAGAGAAAACACCAGAGCCGTCTGAAATGTTGGAGAAGAGATGTTACATTCAAAATGCATGGAGGCACTCAAGGCGCTACTGCAAGCCAATAAGAGGGATAAAAATTGTCCGAGTAAAAGGATCCTCCAGTGAGCGAAGAAGCGCTGGAATCCTTCTAGGAATTTGTGTTGAATTTTAGCTGCAATTCCCATCGGTTGTTGTATGGATTGTGGTTGGCTGTGGCTGTCACTGCTGTCCTCCATTGAAATATCGATGGAGTTGAGTGATGGATCGTAGGATATTTGGGATTGATCATCTTCTTGGTCTACCTCTGCTGCTTTCATATTTGTTTGGTTTTTGCTGTTGAGGTTATTGGCATGAGAAGAATGAGAGGAGCCAGCAGCAGTACCAGCACCGGTAGGCACCATCGGTATGTTAGTCACGTTACTATTCATGTGACAATATTTTTGTTAAGTGAGTTGATAGAGAAGCAATCAATCTTGCTGTTTACTTTTATTCGATCTTGGACTTAAGTAACGGATAGTGACAACGGAGGGTCTTTAAAGTTAAAAGTAGTGTAGATACTCTTGTTCTGTCAACAGATGGATGGATTGTGTCATTCATTTTATTGTCTTGAAAAATGGCTTTCAACAGCTTTCAACGGATGGAAATCCTACCAGGGGAGGTCCGTTGGACAATAGTCACTAGTATGTAGTACTGTAGTGTTGGAAAATGCAGCTGCGTAGTCGGTCAATATTGGGGGAACCCACAAAATATTTATATGGTTCGAAAGCTCTTAACCAGGAGAATTCGATTTACGTGTTGGATGGGGCAGAATTAACTTTTTACG
>Ga0306864_1001182_pt1 | contig 10923 bp, 8 predicted proteins | sample AntRauTorckE5430_FD_190448 | JGI IMG/M metagenome (GOLD analysis project Ga0306864, IMG submission 190448) | Saline lake microbial communities from Rauer Islands, Antarctica - Metagenome Torckler E5 #430 (v2) (version 2) | ecosystem: Environmental > Aquatic > Non-marine Saline and Alkaline >...
GTAATATTTTTCTAGGGTTTGGCGAAGAGGGAATGGTCGAAATATCGATCCAATGACACTCTTCAGTTTCTTTTGATTTTTATATGGTTTTGTGCCCGTTGATAAAGTAAGGCTTGCAACACGAGGCGATGTGAGATAGGTGCAAGTATTTTTCTAGGGTTTGGCGAAGAGGGAATGGTCGAAATGTCGATCCAATGACACTCTTCAGTTTCTGTTGATTTTTATATGGTTTTGTGCCCGTTGATAAAGTAAGGCTTGCAACACGAGGCGATGTGAGATAGGTGCAAGCATTGGAAATTCCTTGAAGTAGTGAACCAGACGCGCATCATTAGATGGAGCGAATGATATTCAAGGCATGGGTTTCGGGAGTTTTCATGGTCTTTGGATTATTCAAAGTCCTATTTCCACTTGCGTTCACATTCACAAGTCCAATTTCCTGCCTGTACTGCACAAGAGATTGAGTCGCGCAGAGAACGGCGATACTCGTGGCGTTGCTTTTCTTCTTCATCTTTGGAATGGCGGCCGTTGAAAAGTTAGTTATGTGAGTAGAGACAGGTGCATCCTTGGTCTGATTAACGGATTGGGAGGCCAAAGCTTCTGCAGCAGCTGCAGCAGCGGCAGCCTTTTTTTGCTGCTTGATTTGCTTCCTCCTTTTCTTGTTTGAAAGTCGGCTAAGTTTGCCACAGGAAGTGCTGGTGCTGGCCGTTGAGTTGGCATTGCTGCTGGACCTCGGGCGAGAATTCTTGGTTTTCGTCTTTTGACCAAGATTATCATCGGCGGTAACATAATTGCGATCGTGTTCCTTCATTGTGTCAAACATAGTGTCGGTGCATACGGAAGCAACAGATGGGCTTTGAGATAGATGCAAGCTACCATCATCCGAATCTTCTGGAACTGCTGCTTCTTTAACATTTTGCATTTCAGCATTGCTAGTATCAATGGCAAGGTCTTCATCGCATAGGTCAAATGAGGAAAGTGAAAAATCATCATCATCGCTGTTGCTGTCATTGCGCGCATCAACATGTTCTGGACTGGTGTTATCGTACTCATTGGAGGATGAGAATTCTAATCGTTTCATCATATTATTCCCATCGCTCTGATTTTCATTGGTTTCAAATTTAACAAACACGTATTCACTGTCATCGTATTTGAATTCATTTTTAATCATTTGGTTGAAGAGGTCGCTAAGTTTAGATTCTTGGTTTGAAAGTGTTGTTTTATGATTTGAATCACAGTGCATTTATTTGATTTGATGTTTGATGTGGAAGCATTTTCCAAAGGCAGAACTTTACAGGGCGTCAGCAGAATGCAGAATTTTGGAATCTTGCCATACTATTGCCCCTTGAAGCAAAAAAGGTCAAGGAGCCGTTACAATTGATATATTTTACTGCGAAAAAGCCTATGCAAGAAGTTGCGAATTTGTATCTGACTATTTTACAGCGCGGATGTCACAAAGTCGAAGTGTACGTGTCGCGTCGGAACGTGGTGCGTCGGTAGCAAAAAAAAAGAATTCTTCCTTTTCTAGTTGTTGTCTTCTGACACGACCTTCCACCGGGATCTAATGTGTTCCTCTTCAACTATCATTCATCAATCAGTTTGGCTTCAGCTGTGATTCTAGATTCTAGATTCTAGAATCGAGAATCGAGAGCAAGACTAGCTAGAAGCATCGAAATACCAGTTAGATAATGCAATCTGATTCTTTCATTATGTTTCTTAGGTTTTCTCACAAGAACTTCCAGCTGCGCAAAAATTAACAAACTGGAAAGAACAAATTAATTCTTCCGCAACAGTACGCATGCAACATTATAGGTGCATGGGAATACAAATCTGGAATGCCATCCAATATTGTTGAATCACTTCAACGAATCTCCTTGGTAAAAATTTCGCATTCTGATAAATCGTTATTTATCGTGAGGGATGTGGGAAAAGCTTGTCACTTTTCATACCAAGCTATCAGAATTCAATCACTCATTGACTTCACGAGATGTTGTTGAGACACTAGACTCAAAATAAACCAATCAAGGCACAAAAACGATGCTAGCTCTGCAATCTTCTCCTTGCTTAGTGTGCGCAACAACATGCTCGTGGCGTGAGATACTTAGGTTCCATACTATCATCGCCACTTGTTGCAAAAGGCTTTTGTTAATGATGGTTCTAGTTCCATAGATCGCACCATCTGATGAAAAGAATGTATATCTCGATTTTCGAAGGTGAACTTCATGCGATTAGATATTATTACATCATTCTGCAAAAGAGTAAGATAAGAATGCGTCGTGTACATTTAAAGCATGACATTTGACAATTTATAGGGTAGTTTAGCAGTACATTATCTCATGTTCAATAATGTGTAATGTACTAATCGTCGAAAAGGGACAATACGAAAATGCATCAAATTCTGTAGGTATAGTATGGTAGCTCTTGGTTGAGATTTCATTATACTGTATGGCTGATGGTGATGGCTGAATTGGCGCCCTTGTTCGAGACAAATGAACCGAATAGATAAGAAATAATAAGTGGCTTTAATATATTCTTGGATATACAGTGTACAGTACATACAATACACTTGACAGACCAGGTCTAAATCAATTCTTGATACCCTCGTAGATACTTGTAAAATTTTCGTTCACAAACCACTCAGATGCCTGCAAGTTTTGAACAAACTTATATCCATTTTTTGTTAGAAGTTCATTGGCATTTTTGTTCTTGGCGGCATTATGGTTATCGGCTTCAACAAGGATGATTCCGAAAGTAACGAGATTAAAGTCAATGGACTGTAAAGCTTCAAATTCTGCTCCCTCAACATCAAGTGAAAAGATATCAAAATGAAAATGATCACCAACGGTTTCATGAAGAATGTTTGCGAGTGTCCTGCATTTGATAATGGTCGCATTCTGAATTACATCATCTGACCACCATGCCTTTTTGAATGACTCAGATGCAAACTCGAGAAAACCATTAATAGCACCCATCTTCTCTTCTTTCACATTCACCCAGTGTAAGTCACGTTCCTCTGCACAAACTCCAGCGTTGACTGTGGCAGTCTGATTGGGCCTATTCTGAATCATCTTTGCGTAGTTAGTTGGAGAAGCTTCCACAAGCACACCATTCCAATCAAGTCCGTAATGGAACAAATATGAATTGCTGTATGTTTCACCATCAAAACCTCCCATTTCAAGATACGTTCCGCCACAGATCTGATCGAAGTATTCCCTAAGAATGATCTTATCTTCTCTGCGTTGCGACCTAAAAAAGGCCCCTTAGTCTCGACGTTCTTTGCAACGATGTGCCTTGGTCTTTGCCACAAAACCACCGGTAGGGATTTGAATTGCTTTGTCGCTGGCAGCCAAGGCGGTGATGGGACGAGGAGCAGGATTTTCTTTAGCAATGTTGGCATTCTCTTTGGAGTTCTTCATGTTGGCGAGCTGCACTTCTGTTTTCGCCATGTTGGTGAGCTGTGTAACATCAGACAAACAAAGCAGGAACAAGCAGATAGCAGCTAACATGAGACAATTCCTTTTCACAAAAATAGAACTAGCATGTAGCACACCACAGTTTAGTTCACCCCGGCGTAGTACTGGTTGAGCCATTATTGGAACTTATCAAGTTTGTAAGAGGCACTACTGTATATTGTATAATTTATTCAGCAGTTGGGCACTGTTGATAGCTCGCAGTTCTAGAGTTCAAATAAATGCTGAAACAAATTTCTTTGTGGCCGTTGTAGATTAGAACTTAGACAAAAAGTGTCCCCGCCGGGCGGGTACTTACCTACGATACTCCACTTGGTTGCCCATATGCGGTTATCCCTATTGGCTAGGGGTAAATACTCTACGCCTTTTACGAACTCGTCGCGAATAGACAGAAAGTTGCCGTTGGAAAGCGACTCGTAGCAAATGTTTGTAAAAAAAGCTCTAATTTCTAATTTCACCACCATCTTCATTCCTGCTTTTTTATCTTTTATCTTTTGTTTGCAGAAACTGTTGTTATACCATTCGTACTTTGTTATCCTCTTTCTATCGGTACCATCTACTGATATACAATACGCTATACGCACAACAACCGCTCAGTAATACTAAGCATGATCACGGACCAGGTCAGGGACCAAAGTGGTGCAAACCATGACAACGACTGTGAATCTCTCCTTGCTCAGCTAGAGTTGCTTTCTGAAAAAGACGAATTTGAACTGGACTTTACTGAAAGAGAGGAGTTGGAGTTGGATGAAAGCATACAAAATCAGCTAGACGAAGAAATATTAAATCTTAGAAGTGACAGACGAAGCATGGTAAAGAAATCCTTCCGTTGGTTCAATGTAGCAACCTTCAGCTTTTGCCTAGTTGCTGCACTTTTGCGTCCAACGGAGGATAAAATTATACGACGAGCACAACCACGATCCATGTTTGACTCGAGAAATATGAAAAAGATTGCACGCCGATTTCTTGGAAATAACAATAATTATTACTATGAAGGGCAGGGTAACGCGAATGATACACAGAATGATGATCAGCAAAATGATGACGCAGTGGATGCGGATGGAAATGACGTTTATTACAATACCACTGATGATCAATACTACAATGCAACGAATGCAACTGAAGAGGATTACTATCAAACAGTAGGTAAGCGTGAAAATTGTAGCTTGCTTTTCAGTCGTCTATTCTGAAAACTAATTTCCCATTCTGTGCCATCTTCATTTACAAATCATCAACAGATGACTTCTACACTTACATTGGTGATGATAACACTGAAGAAATGAAATTATTTCCTCTGGAACTCACAGACTTTGCTGGATTTGTTTGCGTTGCGATCACCATTATCACATCGATTGGAGGCGGAATTGGACCAGGCGCTATTCTTGGTAAGCTTTTGAATGAAATTTTGTTTGATGTCTTTACATCTTGTGATATAATGGCTCACTGACACTTTTCAATAATACAGTCGCCGTCTATATTATTGTCATGGATTTTCCACCGAAAGTTGCTATTCCATTGAGTTGCGTTACAGGGCTGGGCATTAATACATTTGGAAACTTTTTGAATGCGGGAAAGAGGCATCCCTTGAGCAATAGGTGAGTCTATCTTACTCAAGATGATAATTGTACCCTTTAACTTCACCGCCTAACTCTCATTTAACCATGTACTGAAATAATAGACCAATTATTGACTGGGATCTAGTTCTTGTGATGGAACCTGTCATATTACTGGGTGCTATTATTGGAACATACGTAAATAAAATTTTAGAAGGGAAGACACTAGTTGTCTTACTTGTACTTCTCTTGAGCGTGATCGCTCATAATACCCTCAAGAGAGCCAGAAGGATGCACCAAACTGAAGAGCTATATATCAAACGAGTGTTATGGGCAAAGCAAAAGAGAATGAATGCTCAGGCTCTTTCCAATTCTTCTGTTTACCCTGGGAGCTTTGACAATAAGTTAGCAGAGGCAGATCCACCGTTTGCACCAAAGATTCACAGTATGAGCCCCGCCACAAGTACCGGTAGCCATAATGGCAGCCGAACTAGCCACCAGTCACGACGAGGAGGCGATAAAAAAGCTAGCCTCTTGGATAATTCCGATCTCAGCGACAACAAATCTCGGGGATCTTTCAATCTTTTCATTAACTTGCGCAAAGAAGACGCAGAATCTGTAAAATCGTCGCTCATTGAGGAGGAGGCAGAGCCATTACCGCAAAGCAAGATTACATTTATTATTACAATGTTCCTCGTTGTCATTGCAATGAATGTGCTAAAAGGAGGCATTGCGTTCGAAAGTCCATTAGGAGTCCAATGCGGGTCCTTTGTGTTTTGGACGTTTGAATTCTTAACAGGAATCTGGCTTATTACGTGCACTTGTCTTGCAGGAAAATATTTGCTGAGACGCCATGCCATCAAAGAAGCAGTGGGCTTTGACTATGTCCGCGGTGACATCAAATGGGATGTGAGGACTGTCGTGATCTATCCAACAGCATGTCTACTTGCTGGAGCTGTTGCTGGCATGTTTGGAATAGGTGTAGCCGTAATGGTGGGTCCAATGCTTGTAGGAATTGGAGTCAATCCAGCTGTAGCAGCTGCAACATGTGGCACAATGAATTTTTTCACATCCTTAGCTGCTACCTCATCGTATGTTGTGTTAGGATCGATCATCCCTGATCGGGAATACGCAATTTTTTTATTCTGTCTTGGGATTACTTGTAGTTTCATTGGAAGTCGGGTTGTACAAAAAACAAAATCCTCCACAAAAATTGAAAATAACAAGCGATTGGAACGGCACAGCTATATGGCCTATTCCATGGGAGTTGTTGTGTTGGTGTCGGCTCTGTGTATGACAGTCGAGGCACTGCTCGATGTCATTAACCACTCTTTTGACGAAGATGAACTAGATGGCGTTTGCATGGAAGAACGTATTTACTAACATAAAGTCAAACACATGTACACCAAATTAGAGACTATGCGGCAATGCGTATATTATAAATTAATTGAAATGTATATACGAATATGTTGATTACACAACGTAATAAACTTTGGTCGATTTCTGTCTTTAGTTACTCCACTCAGATGGGAGATTTCCAGATACGGACTATTCCACAATTCATCAAATCCAGCTGCGATTCTCATATCAAAGTATCGGAGAGTCTGCTCAACTCTCGAGTGTGGAACATAATGTCATATAATCATCATTTGCCAATGACCAGCGCTAAAGTTGAATGCCGGATGCTCCATCAATTCATCTGTAATGTCACATAACCTCATTGTTAATCTCTTCGCAAAGGGTGGCCAGCTATCATTCGTTCCATTTACAATATCTTTCACATCTGTTTTTGATTATTAGTAAACTGTGTGAAATGTCAGTATTTTTATCATTAGGAAGAATGGTCAAGAGCAGAAATATTGAAGTCATTCAGAACTTACCTAGATGCAAAAGAGAAAGTCTCACAAGACCAGTACTCCTCAAAGTAATCGCATGAAATAAAATCGACCCAGATCCACTATGTTTAGTTGGGGCAGCAAGTGCTTCTTCTGCATCCATCCAATTTTCCTCTCGTAATTGCATCAATCTCTGTCTGATCCAAAGCCTAAGTGCTGAGATGACAGCACTTTTCAACTCTGCAAATCCGATACTTTCTTCAATGGCCCCAGACGTCATCATTTTATCTTTCGGGCAAAGGCCTCTGCTTCCTCTGCTCTAATTCCATCAATTTGGTCCATTGTTGATGTCACATAATAAGAATCTGCAACCATCAACCAAAGCTTCTTCGAAACGCTATATTTGATCAGGAGGGAGAGTAACGAATGGAAAGATCTGGCTCCCAAAGACACCACACACGCTTAACAGACTAGTGACTGTCAAACCAATCCGCTTGATAACATTAGTAAAAGTCTGTTTGAGCCAGTTGGCGTCGAAAATTTATAGTAGCAAATTGATTGAGAAGAAATAGATCCATCCAAAGATAGCACTTCTTTCCTTCCGATTTCTCAAACTCCTTCGCAAGTGAACCTTCAGTCTCAACCGTATCCCGAAAATTGTAGAGCCAAGTATGCGGGACGAGCACATTCGCTTCACAATGGAGAGGCACACTCTCGTCGTTTTGCGCAGCATGTCAAGCCACGAAACTTTCGACTCTAACAGCTTATCCTTTTTCTTTACAACAACACTAATTACATCTACTGTGGCTAGGAAGGTATTAAGTAGGTCTAATTTTTCCACGGACAAAGCAACTTGTAATTTGCCTTATACATTAGCTCCATTGGCATCCTTCCCAGGTTTTATGTTGATTTGGCTTCTTCTTTTGAAAACTCGAATAGAATTCTTCCATTTTGATGAATGGATGACTTGTAGTGTGTAGTTGAGGCTTGATGCTTTCACAAGTGCTGGTTAGCAAAAGCGTTATGAGCTACAATAGTGCTATTTCGCTATTTCAATTTTACACTATTACTACCTACTACTACTACTGTTGTTGTTGTTGTCGCTTGGTTGTACGATAGCTAGAGAAGAAACATGACAGTTGCTAAACCGTTAATCTCGGCAAAATCTGTGTTAACCGTTATCATACCAAACAAAATCTGTTCCATCATCATGAGGTATTATATTTTCTCTATTATTATTGCGAATTGAAATTGCGAGTTCTTCGTTTTATGCCAAAAGAATTAAAAGGCGATTATTGCATTAGCTGGAACAAGTATCTCTGTCTCGCTCTTTGAGTAGCATACGTATAGGATTATTCCCCGAACTAAATTCGAATAAACATTCCTTTGAAAAAGATTTTCAAAATGGAACCAAAATCAAGCTTTGCCTCGATACAAAAGAGACTGAATAGCATTGCTGTAGCTACTTCTGGGCCTTCTGCTCCATCTTCCTCAGTTCCATTGAAAAGGACGGAACCCAAGAAGCGAAAGATATTATCTCCGTTGCCAGATATATCACCAGTGGGTCATCACACCCCAATGAAATCAAAACACCGAGGTCGGGAAAATGGAGCTCCGAAGCAAGCCAATATAAAACAAGGAAGAAAACACGAATCAAAACCTACACTTGGAGCGAGGCGGTCCTCTAGCAAGACATCTACAGCAGTGGAATTCGAAACTATTTTACGAATGAGGCCACTGAGTCAAGAAGAAGAGGGAGATGAAATTGCATTGACATTGCCCAAGCGCTATCCCAACACAGTGCGATTACACGCTTTGAAGGAGAAATTAAGTGCCACACCTCGCCAAAAGAACAAAAAGTCTGACAGTCAAGGAAAACCATTGGAATACCATTTTGATCGCATTATTGATTCGGAGAATACCCAAGATGACATGTACAATGAGATGGGAGGCCTAGTCATGGCCCAAAACGCTCTCGGACCATTGCTGTTTGCAACCAAGGCAAACGGTAATGAAGAATCCGAGGTCAAGAATCATGTACTCTTCAGCTTAGGAGTTACCAACTCGGGCAAAACTTTTACTCTCCTAGGTTGCGAAGATGGAATGAAAGAGAACGAGGGCATGATACCACGTTTGATTGATGATCTGTTTCTGCCTGAAAGGAACGACAGCCTTCATTCCATGCTCGTGAAAGCAGCATCGAATTGCTCAAACACTACAATTGATCCTTCCATGGTTCATTTGGAATTAGAATTATCCATGGTGCATATTCACAAAGATCAGGTCTTTGATATGCTTTCTTCTTATGCCGCAAGGAGAAAAAATAAAAGAATTTCAAACGTATCAAAAATGATAAATACTTTTGAGACAACATCCAAAGGACAGCAGTCGATGCAAGAGCTTAAGATCAGCCTAGATGAAACAAGTCAAGATTTCATTGTGCGACCCAATGTTGTCACATGCAAAACATCAATCAAAGCGAGGGAAGTAATGAAAGCTGGGATGGAGCAAAACATTACTGCAGCTACAAAATTTAACAAACACAGTTCTCGTGGGCATACTCTTATTACCCTACAACCAGTGATGACCTTCAATATAGATGGGGAAGAATCAGACACCGTGCCAGGGGCTTCAATCACAATTATTGACATGGCTGGTATTGAACGCACTGGCATAAATGACATGAATAAACTTGCAATACGAGAGAGTATATCCATCAACTCCTCGATTTCAGCTGTGTTACAGTGCTTGAGGTCCATAAAATCGCAACGCGATTCTCCTTCATCAACTACTGGAAGCAAGGCACCATCGAAGAGAGCACTGAAAGTCATACCATATCGTGAAAACAAGTTAACAATGTTGATGCAACCTTTGTTCTCTGGAGGCATGCATCATGGATTAAAGGCGAAGAGGCTCATTACAAACGTAAAAGTCCTTTTATCTGTATACCCAGGCGCAAGAGATTACAACGAGAAGAAATACTTGCTATCTGACTTGGAACATCTCAAAGGTCTCTCAGTAAAAGGGGCATGTTTGGCGGCACAACGAGATCAGGGCGATATCGAATCATCGCTCGACAGTATGGAGCCTATGAGCACAGACAGAACTCACGCTGACGTAAAAGGTGCGAGGAGCGTCGTCATCGCAAGTACTATGAATCAACGGGAAACAAAGAGAACGAGTATCGATTACAAAGAAAACATTGGGTGTTTGAAGTTGGAACAGAATCCTATATCTCGTTCTCCTCTGCAGCACAAAAATCCATTGAATAGATTGGCAAATGCTGTAATAGGGACATCTTTATCATCAAAAAAGAGGAAGACAGAAACCCATCTGCATGACAGGATACGGAAACTGGAGGAGGAGAACGAAGAGCTCAAAAAGATAGACAAGAAAAGGAAAAGGGCTTGTATTACATTGAAGGACGAAAACAAAGATCTTCGAAAAATGCTGGAAGAAACCGAAGAGCGCGAGGCTAACGCAAAGATTGCTGCAGGGGAGAATGTGGCAGATACCCAAGAACTTCTTCAAGCAAGAGAGTGGAGACATAGACATCAGAGTTTGCTTGGGAGTCCACTCACTCGTCACATGAAGAAGGTTGAGGGCACAAAGAATATTTTCACAGGTAGAGTTGGGTCTCAGCTTACGCACAGGTCTCCCTTTAAACTTACTGCTTTGACTAAGCATCCGACGACTCCCGAGAAACAATCCGAAAGCGGCGGCCTTGGCTTGGGCTCTGTGAGCTTCAGTGCATAAATATAATTAATAACATTATCCAAATAAACAACACAACAACAGACACTCTTCTGTTATTTTAAATTTTAAATCTTTTAACTTTTAATTTTTAATTTACTACGCAGATGAAAAACTGGTCCGGATCAGGCTATTTAGAAACTTTTTTGTTAGCACTTTTTACACGCACGTAGAAAAAGTTCTAACAAAAAGGTTTTGAGAAAAACGGAAGATCATCAAACCAACAACGCCACTCAACTAAAAATATGTTATAACGAAGATTTGTAACAAGTCTGGTACTCCAACTGTGATTTATTGCTTCAAAATGAAAGTGAG
>Ga0306864_1001183_pt1 | contig 10920 bp, 10 predicted proteins | sample AntRauTorckE5430_FD_190448 | JGI IMG/M metagenome (GOLD analysis project Ga0306864, IMG submission 190448) | Saline lake microbial communities from Rauer Islands, Antarctica - Metagenome Torckler E5 #430 (v2) (version 2) | ecosystem: Environmental > Aquatic > Non-marine Saline and Alkaline >...
TTTGGAGGACGATAAAAAGGTGTTAGAATTGTGGCACGGGCCGAGTTTGGCATTTAAGGATTTTGGGGCGAGATTCATGTCGCAATTGATGAGTTATTTTAATCGGGACGAAACGGAAGAACTCGTGATTTTGGTCGCAACGTCTGGCGATACTGGCGGAGCAGTTGCCGCTGGTTTTTATAAATCGTTGGGAATCAAGGTTGTTATTTTATATCCGAGTGGAAAAGTGAGTCATTTGCAAGAAAAACAATTGACGACTTTGGGCGAAAATATCACGGCTTTGGAAATTGACGGGACGTTTGATGATTGTCAGGCTTTGGTAAAACAGGCGTTTTTAGACCAAGATTTAAAACATATTCGTTTGTCGTCTGCCAATTCTATCAATATCGCTCGTTTGATTCCCCAAAGTTTTTATTATTTCGAGGCGTATAAACAATTGGCAAACAAAGAAAAACCAGTTATTTTTGCGATTCCGAGCGGTAATTTTGGCAATTTGACGGCTGGGCTTTTGGCTCAAAAAATGGGTTTGCCAGTTCATGGTTTTATCGCTGCAACGAACGCAAATGATGTCGTTCCCGAATATTTGGCAACTGGTCGCTACCTTCCTCGCCCTTCTATTCGCACGATTTCAAATGCGATGGATGTTGGTAATCCGTCAAATTTTGCGAGAATGTTAGATTTGTACGATTCGGTTTGGAATGATATGATTGAAAATATTCACGGTTACGCTTATAATGACGATGAAACTCGTGCGGCTGTTTTGGAAATTAAAGAAAAATACAATTACGTAATGGATCCGCACGGAGCGGTGGCGTATTTGGCAGTCAAAGAATATCAATCTGAAAACCCTGATACACAGGCGATTATCTTAGAAACCGCGCATCCTGCAAAATTCAAACCTGACATGGAGGCAATTTTTGGTCACGAAATTGACGTGCCGCAGCGTTTGGCGGAATTGTCGGACAGGGAAAAAGTGAGTGTGGAAATGGGGATTGATTATGAAGGATTTAAGGCGTTTTTGGTGGAGAACTTTTAAACATTACTCCCAATTTGTCCAGATTTTTATTCGGGACAAATTTCGCTAATTTCGCAGATTTTGATTTAATAAAAACCGCTGTACAAAAAATTTGCATAGCGGTTTTTTTAGTTTTATGTCTTGTACTAATAAATCATTTTAATACCAATCGTTTTTGCTTTATCCAATTCAAAATCCACCTCTTCAAAATCGGGAGCAGAAAGTTTTGGGACAAAATTGGTAGAAAAACCGTAGCCTTCTAAAGGCATTCCTATAAAATTAGAATCGAATTTTCCATTAGAATTAGCGTCGTGAGAAAGGGCGATCGCATAAGTTCCTTGTGGCAAATCCATAAACGTATATTTGACGCTGTTTTTAGTCACTTTGACCTTTGCCGAGCGGAATATATATTTCTTTTCGTTTTTCGGAAAATTTTCAGCTTTATCATAAATAGAAATCGCAATATGTCCTTTGATTTCCTTGATATTTGTCACCTCAACTGTTAAGGAGTGATTTTGCTCCGTCGTAAAACTGAATAAAGAGAGTAATGTTACAATAATTGATTGAATCAGCATTTGAAAAATTTATAACTTTGAAAAAATAATTGAACAGCCTTTTTTTTAAAAAAGTTTAGGTACTTAGGATTGATAACTGAATCCCATGTAATCTTATTTCACCAATATAGTTAAAACCAAAAAAGGTCGCTCCAAATTATTGGAACGACCTTTTTTTATAAAAATAATTTTGTTTGAATTTAAAATTATAAGCTATCTATTCATAAAATAATTTACAATCTTTCATTCGGTTACTCATCATCATCTACATCCAAAACACCGATTTTTAATAATGCCTTGTGAGATGCTTTTTGCTCAGCGGCTTTTTTGCTAAAATCTTCCGCATCCGCTCTTTTATTTCCATCAATTAATACAGCAACTCTAAATCTGTCTCGATTATCCAATTTGAATTTCTCGATTACATCGTAACTAACATCTTTTCTGTTCTTCTGACACCATTCCAAAAGCTGACTTTTGTAATTGTCATCGTAGGTTTCTAAAGCTTCAATATCCAAATGAGCTTTAAGTATCTTTTTAAATACAAACCGTTGTGTATTCTTGTACCCAACGTCTAAGTAAACGGCTCCGATTAAGGCTTCTAATGCGTTCCCAAGCATCGAACGACTCAGGCGACTGTTATTATTATGAACGATAAAAAGGTCTAACCCCATACTGTCTCCGATTTGATTCATCACCTTTCGGTTAACGATTTTAGACCGCATTTTGGTTAAGAATCCCTCATCTCTGTTCGGATATCTTCGGAACAGGTATTCTGCTACGATTGTCCCTAAAATAGCGTCGCCGAGGTATTCTAATCGTTCATTATTTTGGATTGCGTAAAGCTCTGGGTTACTGGTTGATTTGTGCGAAAATGCCAAATTAAATAAATTCACATTTGCTGGAATAAAACCAACTAAAGCAGCCAATCGCTTTGTAAATGCCTTATCGGGAGAAACGTAATAATTGTAAATTCTTCTAATTACTAATACTAATCCCAAAATAAAATAATGATTGTCATGAATGTTAAGATTGTTGGATTGTTTTGATGAATTTATCAGGCTTTCCCAATAATCTACAACCAAACAATCGTAACAATTAATAAAATTTCGTTCCCAAAGGTAAAACAAAAAATGAGATTGTGTTATTTTAACACAACCTCATTTTTAAATTCAACCGTAAATCCAAATCCAACCGAAAATAGGTTTCGAGTAAATTAGATTTTTTGTATTGAAACCTTCCTTAATCACATCAAAATCACGTAAAAACGATAAAACTCGCAATCCGCAACCCCGCAACTAATTTAATCTTCAAATTTCTTAAAAATAACCGAAGAGTTATGTCCTCCAAAACCGAAAGTATTGCTCAATGCTGCACGAACGACCCGATGTTGTGCTTTATTTAACGTTAGGTTTAACCTTTTGTCAATCGCAGGGTCAGCCGTTTCGTGATTGATTGTCGGCGGAACGATGTCGTGTTTGACCGCTAAAATTGCAGCGATAGACTCGATTGCACCAGCCGCACCTAATAAATGACCCGTCATTGATTTGGTAGAACTAATGTTCAAATCATAAACTGCTTCACCAAATGTTTTCATAATTCCCTTCAGTTCCGCTACATCGCCCAAAGGCGTAGAAGTACCGTGAACATTGATATAATCAATATCAGAAGGCTGCATGCCTGCACTTTCCAATGCAATTTTCATGACTCTCGCTGCACCGTCTCCTTCTGGGTGAGGAGCGGTAATATGGTAAGCATCTGCCGTAGCACCAACGCCTACAACTTCAGCGTAAATTTTCGCACCTCTGGCCTTTGCGTGTTCATATTCTTCCAAAATGATAGAACCACCACCCTCGCCCATCACAAAACCGTCCCGATTTAAGTCAAAAGGTCGAGAAGCCGTTTTATAATCATCGTTACGAGTCGAAAGCGCTTTCATCGCATTGAATCCGCCCATACCCACTTTCGTAATCGTTGCTTCCGCACCGCCCGAAACCATAATATCTGCACGTCCCAAACAAATCTGGTCATAACTAACAGACAAAGCATGAGAAGAAGACGCACAAGCCGAAACCGTAGCGTAATTCACTCCTTTAAATCCGTATTTAATAGAAATATATCCAGGAATAATATCCGAAATCATTTTCGGAATCAAAAAAGGACTATAACGAGGTTCACCGTCACCTGCTTCAAATTTTTCAACCTCTTCCTCTAACGTTCTTAATCCACCAATTCCAACACCGAAGATAACGCCAACTCGATTCAAGTCCGTTTTTTCAAAATCAAACCCTGCATCGTGAATTGCTTCGTCCGCTGCGACCATTCCAAAATGCGTGAATCTATCCATACGACGGGCTTCCCGACGGTGAATAAATTGCTCCACATCAAAATCAGCAACTTCACAAGCAAATTTTGTTTTGAATTTCGTGGCATCAAATAAAGTAATTGGTTTTGCACCACTTACTCCATTTTTTAAACTTTCCCAATATGCTTCAAGGGTATTTCCAATCGGTGTGATTGCTCCTAATCCAGTAATGACAACTCTTTTCATAGATTGAGGTTTATTAATTAAGTAAGCTGTTATATTTATATTGATTGTAAAAAACACTACAAACTAATACATTAAGAAATAAATTGAAGTGTTTTTTCTAAAATTTTCAAAATTTATTTTCAAATCATTAGAATAACGCTTTAATACTTAATACACTACCAACTATGCTTACATAATTCGCCAAAAAAATAGACCACACATTAGTCCTTATTAATTTTATTCAATCGCTTGAAATATTGTTTAATAATACGAAACTAACGTATGGTCTTGATACAAAAGAAAACTACTAAGCGTTCTCTTCAATGTAAGTGATTGCATCACCTACCGTTGCGATTCCTTCTGCTTTTTCATCAGGAATTTCAATACCAAATTCTTTTTCGAATTCCATAATTAATTCAACCGTATCTAATGAATCCGCTCCTAAGTCATTTGTAAAACTTGCTGAAGGAGTAATTTCACTTTCCTCAACTCCAAGTTTATCAATAATGATAGATGCTACTTTTTTTGCAATTTCTGACATAATTGTAATGTATTTATAGTTTGTAAAAAAAACGGTGCAAAGATAAATTTAATAAAGATTTAATTTACAAAAAGAATGATTTTTTTAAAAATAAATTTCATAATAAACTGATAATCAATTCATTAAAAAAAGGCAATTTACTAAACTTTTTTAGTAGAAATAGTTTTTATCACTTTATAAGGACATTTCAAGCGATAAAATACAAATACGCCTTACTCCGTATTATAAAAACGACCAATATATCACCCGAATTTTCGACTTACTTTTTGTCCTCAGGATAAGCAATTCTTGCATGATTGATACTTTTCAAAACTCGCTTAAATACCTTTTTGATTTTATCCAATTCTTCAAAAGTAATATTTGCATGTATCAATTGTTCGTTCGTAATTTTTCCTGCGACTATCTTCTCCACCAAGTTTTCAAGATTTTCTTCCGTCGGTGCTTGAATACTTTTGGAAGCCGCTTCGATAGAATCTGCCAACATCATAATGACGTGTTCCTTTGAAGTTGGTTTCGGCCCAGGATAGCGAAAATCCTTTTCCGCAATTTCCTTATCAGGATTCGCTTCCAGTGCTTTCCGATAAAAATATTCCACCCGAGTCGTCCCGTGATGCGTAGCAATGAACTCAATAACGACTTTTGGTAAACCAGCTTTTTTAGCCATTTTCAAACCTTCCGTGATGTGTCCGATAATGATTTGCGCGCTTTCTGTCGGCGAAATATTATCATGTGGATTACCTTGCCGTTGTTGATTTTCAATAAAAAATTGAGGACTTTTAATCTTACCAATATCATGGTATAACGCCGCTACTTTTACTAATAATGCGTTTGCACCAATTTCTGCCGCCGCAGCTTCCGACAAATGCCCAACTTGCAAGGAATGTTGCAGCGTTCCAGGCGTTTTCATAGATAATTCTTTCAAAAGCGGTTGGTCTAAATTCGATAATTCATCTAATGTAATATCAGATGTAAAACCAAACAACCGTTCCAACAACGGCACTAAAGGATAGGATAACAACGTCAAAAACACATTGCCAAACAACCATCCTAACGTTTCGGGATTATCAATATCCCAAGTGCTTTGATGAATCATCGACAAGCCAACAAATATGATTAGATAGGTCAAAAATATATAAATCATCGAAAAGAAAAACTTCGACCAATACCGAGTTTTCACATTCGCAATTATTACCACAACACCAACCAAAATTTGCATAAAAACAAACTCAAAACCCAATGACGACAACAAACTCACCATCAAAATAACCGCAATATGTGTAAATAGGGCAATAATATCATCATAGAAATTTTTAATAACAATCGGCACAATGCTAAACGGAATAATATAAAGACTCACCAAATCCGTGATTTCTATCCAATACACTAAATAGGTAAAAACCACGATCCACATCATCATAAATAACAACTGCGTATAACTACGCTGAACCGCTGTGACGTGATGTTTCAGAAAGAAAATAAACAACAGAATAACCAATGAAGCCAAGACAAAATAGCCAGTTCTAATCCAAATAATTCCAGTATCTTCCAATTGTTTTTTGTCGTAAGCATCTTGCAACGACAACAATTTTTGATACATATTTTCATTAATCATTTCCCGCCTGGACACAATCCGCTCCCCTTCCTTAACCATTCCCCTTCCTCTCGTAAAATTTTCGAGTGTTGATTCATGAAATTTATTAGTCAGCGTATCATTAAAAGTAATATTTGGAATCAGCAGCTTTGGATTTTCCTGCAAAATCGTCAAAAGGAAATCACCATCTTTAAGTCCGCTATTCATTAATTCATTTGTAAAATCCGTTTCTGCCTCTTTCAAAGATCGAAATTCAGCGAAAGCGTGTCGAATTCTTTTATTCTCTTCTGCAATCAGAATTTCACTCGTAGGCGTTTTCTTTCCAAAATCCACCTCCGTTTCGATAACGCCAACTTCATAGACTTTCGTCAAAATATCCTTACACGTATTCAGATATTCCTCCGCATTCGTTGTAATATCGCTATACAAATTATCTTTTGAAACCGTTTTTAATTTTTTATTAAATCGTTCGGTGAGTACTACGGTTTGTTGATTCAAAACAAACGCATTTCGCTCATAACAAGGTACTAAGGTCTTTTTTAAAGAATCCAACTGCTGGTTAATCTCGGCTTGTTCCTTTAGCACCGCAAAATCAAAAGGAGCATATAAATCACGATTTTTCCATTGTTGTCCAATTTCAAAAGAATAATTAAATAATTGGTGATTTGGAAAAAGTAAACTAATAATAAAAATAGTCGCTGCGGCAATTAAGTAGCGAGTCAGTTCCGGAATGTTTTTCAGAATAGTATTTAATCGTTCCTTCATAAATTTCAAATTGCAAGTTTTCCGAAAAATACAAAATTTATTGGATTTAGTGTTTGAATTCAAAGGTTCTTTGACGAATCTCGTAGAAGCCGAAAAACCTATGGGGTAATCAAACCCGATAGGTTTGATTACCATTTTCCACAAAAAACAAAAGGTGATGCTTTCCCCGGAAAGTATCACCTTTTAATAATTTGATTATTGCGTTTCTTTTTTTACAATCCTAAGAAAACCAAAGTTTTGTACTTACTCTCTGACCATTAAATTCACAATCAGCAACGTAATATTCATTTGTAATCTTCGCAACGGTTACAACCATCACATCTCCAACGTTGAGACCAACATCAGCAGTTTCATCGCTAACTTCTTCCAATATTAGCTCATACTGTGTCTCATTAATCCAAACGATTTTTGACGTTAGAGTTAAATTAAACCCAATTTGGTCGATTTGTACATCGCCTTCACGAATAACCACTACATCTTGACAATCCTTGTCAATAAACTTTCCTTGTAGGCGCGCCGCAAGGTTCAACGCCTCTTTTTGTGCAACTTTTTCCATGACTTACTTTTTAATAACTTGAGGATAATATAATTTTCGGTTTGGCTTTGCTAACTTAACGTAATCTAAACACGATTTGTGACGGTCAAAGGGAAAAAAAATTACTTTTTTTTAGAAAAACTTTAAAATTTATTTTCTGATACAAGACTTTTCTTGAAAACGTCGTCATTAATTCATAAAAATCTATACTTTAGCAATTTACGAAACATAACAAAATACGATATATCATGTTCAAACGAATAATTCTATTAATTATCTGTTTACTCGTACTGGTCGTTTTTAACGCTCAAAAATCACAGCCAACAACTAAAAAAAGTGAAAATTCGCTAAACTTTAACACTTTCAATGACGGACGAGATTCGACCGCTCCTCACTTTTCTAAAACCTATGAACTTAGAAATACCGATAATGTTCAAAATATTGCCATAAATCACAAGACTTTTAAAGCATTAAACCTTAGTAATCAATACCTTACAAGAAAATCAAAACGTACGCACACCTTAGGAAAGCTGACTGTTTCGGATAACCAGTTGCTACAAGCGAATAAAATTATTCAAAATTGGGGAGATGACGGTGAAATTAATTTATTGGAAAATGTTAACGCATATCAACTTTGTGGAGAAGATAATAGAGGTAATGTTCACATTACGGGCTATTATATTCCGATTATCAATGTAAAAAAAGAAGCCGACGATATTTATAAATATCCTTTGTATCGAAAACCCAAAAATTGGAAAGGGCGTTTGCCTTCTCGCAAAAAAATTGATCATGAGGCCGCTTTAGCGAATCAAGATTTGGAACTTTGCTATTCTGATGATTTATTAGATAATTTCTTGATGCAAGTCCAAGGTTCGGGCTTAGTTCAGTATCCTAACGGCACAACCGAATTATTGAGTTATAGTGGCGAAAATGGACACCGTTACAAAAGCATTGGCAAATATTTGGTGGCTGCTGGTCACGTTCCAAAATCTGAAATTTCGCTCGAAGCCATCAAAGAATGGACGGCTGAAAATCCCGACAGTTTGAACCGTTTATTAAACCGAAATCCGTCGTATGTATTTTTTAATAAATCAAAAAAAGAACCTTCGGGTGCAGCAAGTGTTCCGCTTTCCGCAATGGTTTCCGTAGCCGTTGATAAACGCTATATTCCGCTGGGCAGCACACTTTTAGCCGCAGTTCCAGTCTTAGATGAAAATGATGATTTTATCGGACACGAATATCGAATTTTGACCGCTCAAGACGTTGGCGGAGCAATAAAAGGAAAAGGTAGAATGGATTTCTTTTGTGGCATTGGCGAAGCAGGAAAAAAACGAGCAGGAGCATTGAATCATTACGGCAAAGTTTGGTTATTATTACCGAAGGAATAACGAAGGACGGGGAAAACGAAAAACGAAGGACAGTATTTATCCTTCGTCTCTCGTCTTTTCCTTATTCTTTCAAAATAATTCTATCTATTTCCAATTCAATAAGATTATTTTTGTACAACATACCGACTCCTTTTTTGAACATTTTTTTGCTCATATTTAGGGTCAATCGAATCGCTTCTGGGTCGCTGCCATCGGTTAAGAAAAGCGTTTTATTCTCTGCTTTTTCTAACTTTTCCAAAATAATTTCAGCTGCATCATTCAACCCTTCCAAACCTGCTTTTCGCAAAATCACATCAACTTTGCCATCTTCCCGAATCGTTTTAACGAAGCCAGTCGTTTTCTGACCAATTCGCAACGGACGATACGCATCGCTTCTAAAAATCAACCCCCAAATAGAATTATTCACAATGACCTTGTACCCCAAATCGGTTTTTTTGGTCACTAAAATATCAATCGGTTCATTTTTTTTCGTTTTAATTTCCGTTTTTCCAACAAAACGATTAATTCGAGCCGAAGCCACCAAACGTTCCGTTTCGTCATCAAGATAAACATAAACGACATAATGCAGACCAACTTCCATACGTTTTTGCTGCTCTATAAACGGCACAAAAAGCTGTTTCATTAAGCCCCAATCCAAAAACGCCCCAAATTCGTTCACGTCCTTGCATTGCATGTAACCGAAAGTTCCTGGAATTGCCAAAGGTTTTCGAGTCGTTGCAATTACTCGGTTTTCATTATCATTATAAATAAAAACCTCGACTTCTTTTTCGACTATCACTTCTACTTCTTCCACGACTTCATTCGTTGGCAACAAGATTTCCCCCATTGGTCCACCATCTAAATAGAAACCAAACGGCACTTCCTTCACCACATCTAATGTACAATATCCACCTATTTTTGGAAACATAATTTTTCAAATTCAATGTTGCAAGTTGAAAAAAAACTACTTTACTCGCAATTTTTTAATAATTATAAGTAATTAATTAAAATTAAAAACTGGCTGAATTTACCCATTCGCAGAGCAGGCGGTTGTATCACTACAAACTACCAGCTCTATTTTTCTTCGTACTTTTTTACTAATTCAATAAAATCTTTCACCACGTCATTCGGAACCGTCACCGACAAATGATACTGTTTTAATTTCCATTCGCCACCAACCAATGCTACCACGCCCGAACTCCGACAAACGCCCATCCAAGTATCCAAGGTTTCATTAAACCAAGCCAATTTTCCATCATCAGACAAATAAACATCTCGCTCAATCGGCTCAAAATCCCAAGCCTTGTCTCGCTCAAAAAACTCCGCTGACCACGCTTTTAGCTCATCTCTCAGCCAACGCTCTGACTTATCTGTACCAATATAAATGCAATCTTCCGCCATGCTTCCGAAAAACAAATTTTCATCCGCATTTGCAGCCGCTTTATGCCAATTATCAATCATTTCATTGATAACATATTTGGGTTCAGCTTTGCAATTATTCGTCCGTCGAGTATCCGTAATCCCAATGATTTTCCAACCTTTATCGGATTTGAATAACTCAAACGCATTTACGCCGCAATGTACCAATTGTTTATCCAAATAAAAAGAATATTCCGTCCAAGCAGTAGCCAAACGTCCATCTATTTTAATATCATAATTCCATATTTTTTCATCATAAACGCCTTTGCGCGGAGAACCAACCGATTTTATAAAATCCTCTATGGATTCGAAATTCAATTTTGAATCACCATTTTTATCTACAAAAGCCGTTTTCAAAATCGCACTTGGATAAATCACTGCCCGAACTTTTGAGCTGTCCGCTGTCCGCATTCCTTCAAATAATTGGTCAATTGTCGCTTTAACTGCGACCTCTTCCGAGGGCGTTGGTTTTTGTCCAAATGTTGAATTTGCAATCGTTATTAATAAAAAAAATAAAAATATTTGTTTCATATTTTTTGATTTATAAATTGACAAATATCAAAAATAGCCCGAATCGAATACTTATTGGTGTAAAAAACCATTTTT
>Ga0306864_1001184_pt1 | contig 10908 bp, 11 predicted proteins | sample AntRauTorckE5430_FD_190448 | JGI IMG/M metagenome (GOLD analysis project Ga0306864, IMG submission 190448) | Saline lake microbial communities from Rauer Islands, Antarctica - Metagenome Torckler E5 #430 (v2) (version 2) | ecosystem: Environmental > Aquatic > Non-marine Saline and Alkaline >...
GACATTATGAAATTTCCACCTGTAGCTGTTGCACTAGCAACAACTTTGACTCTTCTGCCTTATTTAGCTCACGCATTCACCCCGAGCTCAAGCAGATTGAACATCAGAACCGCCTCCATCACATCCAATTCCCGCTTCTTTGCAACTGTTGAAGATGAGAAGACAAAAACTGAAGAAAAGAAGGATGAAATGGCAGCTACTTCTGCAGTAGACCCAGATGCCGAAGGCTTGCCATGGTGGTGGGATTTAGTATGGAAATTGGATGTCATGAAGACTGCAGAGCCAGGCACGCAGTGTACTTTTGGAGACTCTGCAAATGTTCTTCGAACCAATATTGAGCAGATTTATGGTGGCTATCCCAGTCTTGATGGATGTCCTCTTGCCGAAGGAGAACTCGGAGATATTGCAGATGGAACACAGTTCATCGGACTTCAGAAATATTACAATGAATGTGGATCTCCGTACAAATTGTGTTTTGGTCCAAAGTCTTTCTTAGTGATTTCTGATCCTGTTCAGGCCAAACATATCTTGAAATTTAAGAATTCTCAGTATGACAAGGGACTGTTGTCAGAGATTCTTGAGCCGATCATGGGAAAAGGTTTGATCCCTGCAGATCCCGAGACTTGGAGAATCAGAACGAAACAGATTGTACCTGCATTTCACAAAGGTAAGCAAGGACCACTGTTGTTAAAGCCGTTTTAAATTTTGCTTTGCCAGATTCAGAAACTCATTCTCTTTATCTAATTTTTAGCATGGTTGAATGAGATGGTCGGTCTTTTTGGATACTGCAATGTTCCACTCATCGCAAGTTTGAATAAGCTTACCGAAGGAGATGGAAAGGTGGAAATGGAGGAGAAATTCTGTTCTGTGACATTGGACATTATTGGAAAGTCCATCTTTAATTTCGACTTTAACTCAGTTACGAAGGAATCTCCCGTCATTAAAGCCGTATACCGAGCACTTGTAGAAACAGAACATCGCTCCATGACACCAGCTCCATACTGGGATTTGCCATTCGCAAATCAACTTGTTCCTAGGTTGCGAACATTCAACAAAGATCTAGATCTGCTGAATGGCGTATTGAATGATCTCATCTCAAGAGCAAAAGAGACACGTGAGGTAGAAGACATTGAAGATTTGGAGAATCGTGATTATGCGAATGCTAAGGATCCTAGTCTCCTTCGTTTCATGGTTGATATGCGTGGAGCTAATATTGATGACAAACAACTGAGAGATGACTTGATGACCATGCTTATTGCTGGCCATGAAACAACTGCTGCGGTACTTACTTGGGGATTGTTTGAATTGTTAAGAAATCCTGAAATTATGAAGGAGGCGCAGGCAGAAGTTGACAGAGTGATCGGAGACAGAGAACCCACCATTGACGATATCAAGGAGATGAAGTTTGTCCGCCTAGTAATCGCAGAAACGCTTCGTCTTTATCCTCAGCCACCTTTGCTTATCCGTCGCTGCAGAGAAGAAGACCAAGTACCTAAAGGGGGTGGACGTGAAGCCACCGTCATTCGTGGGATGGATATGTTCATTGCTGTCTACAATATTCACCGCGATGAAAAGTACTGGCCTGAAGCAGATAAGTTTGATCCAACGCGTTTCACAAGAAAGTATGTGAATCCCGACGTTCCTGAGTGGGAAGGATTTGATCCAGCAAAATGGGAGAAGAGACTCTTCCCCAACGAAATATCTGCCGATTTTGCTTATCTGCCATTTGGAGGGGGAGCTAGAAGATGCATCGGTGATGAATTTGCAACTCTAGAAGCCACGGTAACTCTTGCAATGGTGTTGAGAAGGTTCGACTTTGAGTTCGATAAGAGCAAGAGCACAAATGTTGATATCATGGATAAGCCTGAACTCTTGGAGCATCCTGTTGGGATGAGAAGTGGTGCTACTATCCACACAAGAAACGGACTCAACTTGATAATCAAGAAGAGAGAGCATTGATCTAATCAATGCCACACCACATCATTAATCCCATTTATAGCTAAAATACACAACTATTAGTTAAGCTAGGTTAGACATTTTCACTCCATAATACATGATACGAACACTATAACTTTGCATTGAGAGAACCACGGCCAAGTGATTTCTGTCCTTGTGAAAGACTCGCAACGCCCATATCCACAACAATTTCATCATTCTTCGTAGTTCTTGCTTCAAAAAAGACAACCTTCTCATCATTTCTGCTTTTATCTTCCCACATTCTAATCTCAATTTCATCGCCCACAAACAATGGCCGCTTGAACTCGCACTCAACATAAGTGCATTCCTCAGATTTTTTCGCATAGGTTGATATGATAGCCCTCACCGCGTACCCCAAAGTACACAAACCATGTAATATAGGATGTGTGGTGCCAAATAGCTCTGGTGCGCCTTCTACGTGTATTCTATTCGTGTCACCACTTAGTCTATACAAAAGAGCCTGGCTGTTCGCCATCTTGTATCGCAGACTTGCGAATGGATTTACTTTTACACTTCTCACAGCGGTCTTGGTGAATGGTACAGGGTTCAATGCAGATGATGGCAAGACCGGTGTTGAAGTCGAGGTATCTCCATCAGAAAGGCGAATGGGATAAAAAGCAACCATTTGTGAAGTAGCAATGAGGGTTTGTTCATTCTTTTCTGCAGTCGAATCTCGAATATAAAAATTTGATTCTACAGTAGAAATCGTGCCGTTCTTGTGCGGACGAAGGGATATTATTCTGTTTTCGATGTCAACTCGCACAGGTATTTGTTTTTCTGCATCCGGTGAACAGAAAGGAATTTGTTTGTGCAGCCTAAACTTTTGTCCTAGGTGGATGACTGCACCCTGCTGATTCTGAGGAGGTTCCATCGCCAGAGACGCGAGGAGACGGGACGGAGGCGCCATCAAAGGCGGTGGAAATGGAGTCATTCCGAATCCTAGAGATGGGCAATGATTACCATTTGTATGATTCGTTCCATCAGCGGCCCTGAAGGGAAGAGAAAGTAGGAAGGTGGGAAATGCAGAGAATCTTTTGTCATGTTCGTACAAATACTTGATTTCATTCGGATCATCTTTTGGGTTGCATCCTACACCGAAGGAATAGAGAATCAAATCCCTCGATGTATAATGTGCTATTCCTCTTTGGTGCGGTTCCAGTGTGATCATAGTTCCACAATTCACAAGTATGTATGTTGCAAAAATCCAATACCAGTTACACGACGGCGGACGGCGGAGGACGGAGGATACAGAATACAGATTCACATAATGAGTTGCAGGTTGCAGTTTGCAGTGCGACGGTATTTAAAACTCTCTTTCGAAAAGACAATAATTAACTGTTCGTATTGGTATTTCACAAAAAAAGAGAAGGATTGTGGCAAACAATTTTGTCTCTTGTTTACGGGTTTTTTAGCACGAATACCTGCGAATACTTAAATTTAATATTTATTCATCTCACAAGATGACGAGAAAATTATTCTAAGTTTTTGCGTGAGTAGATATTCCAGCGTGCACTCTTCATTACTCTTTGTGCACCGAGATGTAGCTATCATGCGCCTCTTGAGATCATAAACACACATCTTCTCACGAAATAGTATATCCATGAATTCGAAATCAAGTTTATTTGCTCTGCTATTCCTATTAGTAGGAAACAACCTGCACCTAGTACTATGCAAGGCACACAGCAGTAATTTTACTGCGACTACTGCAATAGACCTCCACGACGTGATTCGCGTACGGTCCCGAAGAGAAGGTGGAAGGCAAGTTGCCAAAATCAATGAAGTTGGAGTGGAAAGATCTCTGTATCGTGATCCAATGGATAGACAGGGAGATGTATGGAAGATGATCAATTCAATGGAAACGTATAAGACAAACAGTAGGCAGTTTGCATCGACGAGGTTAGTTATCATTGCAATTACAGTATGTCACCATTGCTCTTTCATATTCAACCATCATGCTGATGCATTCTCCTTCTTCTCATCATAGCAATGGTCGCAAAACTTTTTCTAAGTACCATTACAAAGTTGTTCCGATTTTTTGGAATGGAAAGACTTGGTTTTCACAGACAATGGATATTAATTCCATTAATAACAGTATGCAGATGGCTGTTGATAACTACAGCAGTCAAAGTTGGAACAAGCTGGATTTATCATTTGAAGTGGTCCCTCAGACAGAACATATCCTGTCATCGGCAGATAGTGTTGGGCATATTCGTTGGGGTGTAAAAGACATCTTGTCCAAATTGGGATACACCAAAGATGTTGATTACGATGGTATTATAGTTATCTACAACACGTTGGGGGGGGACGGAGACTTTTGCTGCTCGGGTGGTAAGGCTTACCTCGGAGGATCGCTTGCGACAGTCAGTTATGATCCATCTTGGGGTATCATTCGGCACGAGATTGGTCACAATTTTGGTCATGAGCATCATATGCATAACCATTACAAATATCGCGATAGTAGACCTAATCGACCAGCCTTGACAGACGGCTTTGACATGATGTCAGGAGGCAACAGATATGAGAGAAGCGACTTTGGACTGGCATCGAAATGGTTTTATAATTGGGTATCAGATTCAAACATAGTTTCTATGCAGCCGGAGGGGAAAACTGACGCATGCCCTTCATGTGTGAAATCAGGTACCTTTACAATGAAGGCGTTTGATGATTGGTGGAATACCCCAGGAGACAATGATGTCATGGGCATTCATATTCCTATTATGACTCAGCATGACAGCTCTTGGGGCAATGATCTGGTGAGTTGGATGTTATTGGTCATAAGTATACGAAGTCATTATGCCTTCAATATCCCATGCATCTCTTTTCTAACATTTAGCATTTCTACTCACGCACACAGGTGTATTCTTATTGGCTGTCTTATCGCACTGGTGTGGATGGAAAACTTGCAGATGGACTATCAATTCATCTGGCTTGGTTCGAGCTGGAGGAAGGACTGAATATGGGAGCTTACTACGATAGTCTCAGCTATGATGTGGTCGGATATAGTGATGATAGAGCAGATTCAATGCTCGTAGTAGACTCATGTTACCATGTGAGCCCAGCACCATATGTGCTGGACCGCGATTTGATTTCGGCAAATGCCGTACAACCGGTTGTCTGCGTTGACTCCATCAACAAAGGATCTGATATTACAGTATCTGTCTCATTCATCGATCCAAATAACAACCCACCTGGACCCTCCAGTAATGTTGTTGAATACACTGCTAGTTGCTCTACTAATTTGCCCACCTCAGAGACATTTGAAATGTCAGCGAAGACGATGAATGTGGTCCGAGTCGATGGAATGGGAAAAGATGGAATTGTGACCGTCTCGCTAGCATCTGATATTGGATGGGCATTTGCATATTTCTACGATGGGTAAGTGGATAATGTAGCTTTGAATCACTTGTAAAGGGCTCATTCTCTTACCTCTATTTCAAAATCTTCTCCCTCCACCTTAGATATCCATATTCTCCATCATCTTTTAATTCAGATCCTGCCTATGGGTCGATGAAGAGGCTGAGCAGTGCCTCAGTTACAGGAGAAGATGGGTCAGTCGAAAGTATGAGTTATAGTGCCCTTTTTGGTGAAGTTTACAGTGTAATTCCAGCTAATAGATGGGCGAAAGATGAAGATAAAGTCGTTGTAACATTCTCCTGCAAAGTTTCTTCGTGTCTCCCCAATGAGTATAATACGAATGGCGAATGTAACAAATGCCCTGTCGATCACAGATCAAATGCTGGTGCAACGTCTGTCTCACAATGTTGGGCTTGTGCTGCAGGAACTTACCTCGCCCACCCCCACGCCACTGAATGTTCTCTTGACAACCGTACACCAACAGCGCCCTTCTCTATGCCTATGGCATCGCCAGTTAAAGCTCCTATCACTTCTCCAGTGGCACCCGTTGCATCTCCTGTGTCGTCACCAGTGAAGGATGACGATGATTACTACGCATACGACGATGATGAGACAGGTCCTACAAAAGTGGATCCGCCCACCATAGCGCCGATCATTACGCCGGCAGCATCTCCTGTATCATCGGGAACAGACGATAATAGGCCTAGTTTTAAAGTACCTACTCGCAGTAGCTCGAAGCAACCTACCACACTTCCCCCAACAGCATCACCAAGCAGGAAACCATCAAAACGACCAACCCCTGTCCCAAGCGTAGAACCATCAAAGGGTCCAACCACATCTCCCAGTCTTCATCCTTCCACTAATCCATCTTTCCGTTCGGCTGATTCAGATTGTGAAGAGAATCTATTTGATCAATTCCTCATGAAAATTAAAAAAAATGGAAATCCTATTTTGAGAAACTGTAGATGGCTCGCATCAAAGGGGGTTAATCGACAAGCTAAAGAATGCGCAGATAATATGTCTTTCGAGCAGCATTACCCAGCCAAAGCAGTTTGTCATTCAACATGTGGAACTTGTGCAACTGTGAATCTATCTGAAACAGGCTCAGCTCAATTTTTCTTGCGAACGAAGATTAGAAATGGTATCGAAAAACCAGTTAAGAAATCATGCAAATGGCTTACGATGAAGAATACTAATCGGATTCAAGCTTTGTGCAGCAAGACAAAGAGGAAGTTTGGCTTTGGACCTGCCAAAGAAGTTTGTCCAATCACGTGTGCATAATGTATAATAAGTAAATAATAGATATTTTTAATCCAACTGATGTTCAGAACTAGTAGAATTTGAACACATTTCCGGTATCATGAAGCTCTGAAGAGGTGGCATACTTTCAGCTAAACAGCATCAGCCTGGATAAGCGCATATGAAAGTTATGTAATTATTATGAGTCTTCGCAGACGCTCAATTTAGTTCATTATTGCCGATCGGTAATCATCCAACTTTTATTTGTGCTGTTGTTCTGCTATCTATTTATATTAGTTGTCGAAGTAAGCTATTTGTAAAGATGATTCACCTTTACTCTCTAATCATGCTGCAGTGCTGTCAAAGAGACCAGAGAATAAGCGCACTTGATTGCCCTAATTCCTCGACGCAATCTAAGATAATTGGCACTTCTAGGTTCCATTCTGCTAAGCAAAACATGTGAACGCTGGAGCCCGTCAGGAGAAGCTGATGATACTTTTGAAACGGACATCATTTTTTTACACATTCGTTTTAACATCATATTTCAAGCACAGAGCCAGTTCTTTACAAGATGATTACGATAATAAGTTGTAGATGATTCAAAACATGACTTGTGAAGGCAAATGTAGAACACATGGCAACGACATGCACTAAAACTAATCGTTCAGCAGCATCGCAATTGACCAACATTTCATTACTAATTCAATTGATAATGATAATACAAATATACACGACCAACAAGATAGCATTTGAAAAGTCTCGCGTGCGATAAAGAGAAGGTTGCGTGTAGGCATCACCAAAGTCAAAGTGGTATAATGAATCGCCAAAGTCAAAGTGGTACAAGGAGTATACGTCAACAAAAGAAACTCTAATTGAAAGGAACCAATCTTCATTATTTCATCAGTATCTATCATATACAAAGAACTGGTAGTCCTATGCGTAGATATTAAAACATAAGAACAGATGACGTTTGTTTAATGGTTTCTTGTCTTCGCCTATCCTCAAGAAATCACACATCTTTCACAGGACCCTGCCTTTTCTCAGAATCGCTTGTGTAATCATCATTCGTACATTGCCACAATGGCCGATTATTTAAGCTCTGTGTAGGTCTCGCGACACTACCTTCCCAATCTACACTTGATTTCTTGCACTCTTCATCAAGTTGCCCAAATAATATTTGCCTCATTTGATTGAACTGCGAGGTTGAAATGTGCATTGGTTTGTCCAAGACTCGCCATGCAACCCATTCAGAACACGGCGGTTCCGTCAATGACCCATCGTACCCATAAAAATAAATAGAGTTCAGTATTCGGGGTTGAAATGGATTCCATTTGACTCTCGATGTAGGTGAGTTCGTTGGAGTAGGAAACGGTGACGACGCTTCAGTTGTAGTTTCAGCAATATTCCTCAATGCAGTATAATGACAAAGTGTACAAGCGACGGGGCAAAGCCTTTTCACATTTATTTCATTCTTGCAGTAGGAGTAGATTGAGCTGGATGAACGAATATTATCACAGGTGACGTTTTCTCCTTTCACGAAGAATGATTCTCTTGAGTCTTGGCAGTCCCCTCTTTCATCTCCATCCAGCGTTGTACCCTTCCAACTTGTAGCATTTTGGGTGTCGATTGCTTTTCTACGGAGATATTGTGGCTTCACTGTACTCTTCATATCAGCATCGTTCAAGGTGTTTGCATTCAAATTCAAATGCTCATACTCTTCATCAAAAGTTGGGTGGGATTCTCTTTCTTTGACTCTTTGAAGAATGTTTTGGAATCGATCACTGGCATCTTGTGGCTCGTCAAGGATGGTACTCTGTTTGTCATCCATGCTCCTCTGTTCCAATACCCTTCGATAGTGCACGTCGGACAATGAAACCTCGTGGCTATCAAGTGATGCTGCTAAGATATTCTTCATCCTCCTCACAAACGTCTCTTCCAGCTTCCTTTCCTCCCTATCTATATCCAGACATTTCATTCTTCTTGCATCATATATAGCTTGCCATTCATTCAAGGCTCTCTGAAAGTGATTGTGATTTCTGTCATTTGGATCTATATCAATGAGTACACTCTGCACAACAGGTTGTTTTCTATTTGGATGGTAGAAATAAATCTGATATTCGCCTGCGTATTTCTTTCCACAAATAGTATGCTCTGATGGAATCTTGATGTCAATATGCACTGCAGATATGTAACCGTTCCAATTATGAGCAAAATCTCCGTGAGGCGGCCGTAACTTGGATGGATCAAGCTCTGAATTCTCACGCGAGTACTCAATGCGTAATTTTGACGGAAGAATTTTAAGGGTCATCTGGGTATTATTCAAATCATAGTCGCCTCCCTTTGGTAGAAAGCAAAGCATACAATGGCTTGTCTGTGAATACGAATGTTGAAAGATTGAAGTATTCGAATATCAATTCACCAGCACTTACCCGATTACGCGTTTGATGATGTTCAAAGCATTCGGCATTGACAACGTCAGGACATACATCAATTGGACTTTGCTTCCTCCACGGATCACTAGCGCACCTATTCCCTAGCGTTCTATTCATATCGAAACTGCTCCAATAATTGTATTCCAACGAATTTCTGACAGATTCCCACATGTTTCTCGAATATTTGGTATAATTCATAATCTTGGTGTGATTCATAGTAGAGTTGTTGCCAATCATGGTTTCGTTGTAGATATATGTCTGGAGCGATGGCCGACCAGGTCCAAACCTGTCATCGTAAGGACCGTAATTGAAGTATGAATGATCTTCTTTTGGAGGAAGCGAAACTGGTTGAAGCGACGGATTTTTTGAGTATACATCTGAAGGGATCGTAGATGGGCTGATCGATGCAGAAGGTGAATAAGTTGGTTGGTTTGAAGGCAATACAGTCGGCGATGCTGATGGATATTGAGAATTCGAGGGCAACGGAGATGGTATAAAAGAGGGATGCGAAGAGTCAGTTGGATAAATTGAAGGTTGTGAAGAGGGCTCCTTTGTGAAATAAAAAACGTCGCGAGGTTGTATGATGTATTGCTTTATGGGATCTTTGATCATGTCACGAAGACTGGGCGACGATGCTGACCTGGTATCTGCTGCGGCTGGCGTGAAACATTGAAAGTGCTGCAAACAGACAACATATGCAGTGAAAGAAGCTAATGGCCTATATGACGAGCGATGCATATGCAGTTGCTCCTTGTATGTACGCATGCCTCGACTCCCACTGAATGTGTATGGTATTGCCTATGAAAGAGTGGATTGACTCAAGAGCGATGATACAAAGTATTCAAATTGTTTTTGAACAAGTTGTGTGATATTGAGATATGCGTGCACATATTATATGTATCACAGTTACTGACCGCCACACAGCACACAGCTGGACTCCAGTCAAATAAAGAACACCTTGATGATGGATTCCTCTCAATTCCCATGGAAATATCTATTCAATTTTACAGAAAAATCATTCCCATATCAGTTTGATGGAAATGGAACCATTCATTTCGCTTGAATTAGCGTGGAAATTATATTTAAAAGTATTGTCGTCATTCTTGGAATCTGAAAATTCTCCTGCACTTTCACTTGCGACTTGCGAGCGCGCTCAGAAAATAATTGATAAGGCCATTGAAGTTGAGGAATAGAGCATCTTCAATAATCATTGCCGCCACGACTAGTCGAACGAACGAAAGATACAACAGTTCGTACCTAGATACGAAGAAGATGAATAGAGAGCAAAGCAATCGTGAGTGAGAAGGAAACCCAACGCTCCATTGTTTCGCAGCTCACTTTCACGATGAACCGATTCCTTTGATCGCTTCAGTTGGTGGTGTTCATGCTAGCTTGGTGCAAACACAGGAAAATTCTTTTGAAGCACCAGTTGAAGTTATGTATTACTAATAGACAACTGCCAACAACAGACGACCTGATCCCGATCCATTCTTTGTCAATCGAGTAGCTAATACTTTACACGTAAATATACTGATGAATTGTTATTAATATGTAAAAATTGCCCTGAAAAAATTAGATTATGGGCTACATAGACACTGCTTGATAATTGAAATAGAAGATACAGAACTGATTGCAGATGCATCATCAAGAGCAGCAGCGATAACAATACGATATCCAATAAAACTGTGCTTCAAATCATTCGAAGATTCGTCTTTTTTTGCATGTTTGAATACGTCCATATCATCGACCATCATGATATTCTAAACGCTGCCATTCCTCATTTCAGAGAACATATTTCTAGCACAGCGCCCTATGTTAAATTCTTGTGCTTCCCAAGTAATGACATTAAATTCTTCATTTCGTTGCATGGAGAGCAGTGGTCGACACGGGTACGAAGTGAATCGCA